>Ga0102593_1000083_pt1 | contig 262255 bp, 304 predicted proteins | sample AraplaCol_mMS_r2_2_FD_76862 | JGI IMG/M metagenome (GOLD analysis project Ga0102593, IMG submission 76862) | Arabidopsis root microbial communities from North Carolina, USA - plate scrape MF_Col_mMS_r2 (SPADES assembly) (version 2) | ecosystem: Host-associated > Plants > Roots > Endosphere...
AATAAAAAAAAAAAAAAAAAAAAAAAAAAAAAAAAAAAAAAAAAAAAAAAAAAAAAAAAAAAAAAGAAAAAAAAAGAAAAAAAAAAGAAAAAAAGCAAAGTTCAATACTCCAAGATGGCGCGGATATAGCTGATTTCGGGGATTCCGATGATACTGACTGGATAGATTTCAGTCTGTATGGCCAATACAAAATCTCTATTCCTGGGTAGGCCAATTATCCAAGTAGCAAACCGGTGATTCCGATTAGCGGAGGGGGTGGTGCTAAATGTTAAAGTATGGTATACAGTGACAGATTTCAACCTTCTTCAACACAACCGACTCCAATGTGAAAAACCATCTATAGAACAGGGCATTTGTAGTAGTATGTCATGCCATGTCTCGTCGAAATTGTCTAGTCGTGAAATCTTTTGTTTTGCGATGTGCTTAATATGGAATACAACTACAACAGTGAAGCGGCAGTGCTACTAGACATAAGTCTGCCAATTGTCAGGGTATAACCTCTTCCCCTCAGCGGCATGCCAGCTCAAGCAGGAGCCGGGTTATATGATAAGGTGGAAACGACAAAGCGAGAAGCAACATTTGTTTGACTCTGTTGAATTTTCATAATTATAATCGAAAAACATCTCAGTTCTCCAAGGTCAAGATAGTCCTCAGTGAATAATTGCCTTGAAATTCACTACCCGCAAGCCAAGATGGCTGGATCGAAGATCATCCGATGTGAAAAGAAGCGGTGTATCGGGCATTCCGATTGACATGCTCTAGTGCTGCATACACGGATACTACGCAAATGCAAGGGGAACTCTGGGCCAAGAACAGCCACACACATGTAGTATCCACTCTGGCACGTCACACGAATACATACTTGGCACCGTGAGGGATTCAGATGTCTTGCAGCCTAGCCAAATACACCCTACCCAGTGTACCAGGGGATCCTAGTTGCCCGTATTCCTTATGTTTGATATATTTCGACTCATAATGCCCTGCAACCGGAGACAAGAGCCATCGAGAAAATGACACGAGAAGATTCCGACTCCGTTGCCCAGCTCAAAACCATCAGCCTTGAGGCTCTTAAAGGGCGCTCAGCGGATGAGATTGCCAAGCTCCTCGCGGCGGCGAAAGAAGATGGCGTATTCTACTTGGAGCTCGACAATGACGTTCATCTGAAGGGCGTTACGAATGATATCAGTCAGTTGAGTCGGAGCCTCTTCGACATGGACGAGGCAGACAAACTGAAGTTTGACGTGGATAAGCTGGGACCTTACAAGTTGAATGGGTGACGATGCCCCCTTTCTGATGTATTTTGCAAAGCGGTACAGCTAACCTGTCCAAGTTACAAGCCAGTTGGCCGCAACGTTGGAGGCATCAAAGGCCAGCGTGATGGTTTCGAGAGCTATGCAGTAAGTACTCACTTCAAATAAGCTTAACTCGCGTGGACTGAAAGAAGAGGTTCCTGCATAGATATCTTCCGATCACTCCGCTCCCCCGGTGATTGCGCAATACCAGCATGATCTTGCCAAATTCCGATCCATCTGTTTGGATCTGGCCCAAGTTCTTTTCGAAACACTCTCTGTGGCCTGTCATTTACCCGAGGAGACCTCATTCCAGTCCTGCCACTCAACATCCCCACTGAATTTGGTCCGGCTGCTACGATACCCCGGAGCCATGGGAAACCAGACCTTCAGTATTCCCCAGACGGCGCACACTGACATGGGCTCGCTCACATTCTTGTTCACAGACTCCCCAGGTCTCCAGATCCAGCGGGCAGGTACATCAGAGTGGCTACATGTGTTACCAAAACTGGGGCATCCAATCGTAAATCTGGGAGATGCCATGAAAATTCTCAGCAATGGCGAGCTTCAAAGCGTGCTTCATCGCGTGGTTTCAGTGCCAGGTGGTCGTGTCGAGGACCGCTATAGCTTTGCATACTTGATGCGGCCCGAACCGTCAACCCCAATGGGGCCACTCCCAGGGATGGGCCATGCTAATGAAAAGAGTTACAACGTTCCAGGATTGGGCCATACCGATGCGAGGCGCTATAACGGAGAGCCGGTGCCGACATGCCAGGAATGGGTCACCATGAAGTTTCGAGCGCTACGAGCTTGATTTCTGTTGTTAGTAAAGCAAGCTTAATCCCGTGTTGAAACAAAACCGGTGAAATGAAGGCGGAATCGACCTATCATTATGCCTATGAATATGGCGGGTGATTTAGTATCAATGAAAGGAAGATTCGAGGAATTTACTTAGATTTTTTGTTGTTTGATGTTGGTGGATGTTTGAAGGGCGTTGGAAAGGCGATAGTGGCTTTTTTGCACTGTTTGTCTTGTTTATTTTCTCTTTTTTGCGGGAAGCCGCACCTTGTTTGAACTGCACATCAACATACAAAATAGCTACAAAGTTATACAAGAAGCATGATGTCGCAGGGTTAATCAATTGACCTAGTGACCTTTTTGACTAACAGGTATTTTCTATCTCGAAAGAGCCTTCACAAAGGATATGGATTAGAGGGTGAGCCTCCGAGCAGAAAGATATTCGTAATCCGCCATGGCTCCCTGAACCCATTGTTGCAATTTAGTCGCGACTGAATCTCCAAATTCGGCCCTCCATTTGACTACTTCTTCCTCGATCGAGAGTCCCCGGAAAGTCTTGCCCGGCGTTATGCCGGATGAGGTCATGAGCGTTGCACGCGTATGCAACCGAACGGGATTCTGGGCCAACTTGTCCTGGTCCACAGCTTTCCACTCGAACTGGACTTTCGAGGAATCCAAGCCAACGAGGTCACAAAAGTGGCGCGTCAGGGTGGGCTGTTCAACTATATCATCCGCGTCGAGAATAATGGGCGACCTTTGCCCTTCCCATGCGGCAGTATACCAGTCGTATAATGTGCGTGTCCATCGCAAGGTGCAGATCACCGCCACATCGTTCATTCTCCTCGCTACCTTCTGGTGGTCTCCTCCCTCAAAACCTAACATCACCCGGTAGTACGATGGGAACGCCAAGGCCGGATGCCGAATGAGGAATGCTGGCAAGCATCGCAGTAATACTTCGTCAGGCAAGACGGTCTCGTTTTCGGGAACCCCTGCAGCACGTGGGCTGCAATGAGGCTGACCGATGTCTACTTTCATCGGAGTTTTGAGCTGCTGTCGCTCGTGCACGAAATTGGCCTGCACCTGAGGGCAGATCAGAAATGGCGCATGCTCCTTGATCACCGCCCTCTTGCCTTCAGCTTCGGCAGCGTCAATGAGACCTTGGAAGTTGTGGTAGCACGACTGAAACGCTTGTCGCATGGACGCAATCTCCTGATCAGACCATTCCTCCGGGGGTCGGTCAAGTAGTTCCGCGTCGCGAACATGTCCCAGAGCAGGGAGGAAGAAGTAGCCACCACTTTCCTCCGCGACAATGTTTGGTTGATTTGGTAATGACAAAATGCGCATGAAGAGGTTCGACGCAGAACGTGGATAGGTGATAATCAAGAGCGGCGGTTCGCTTGTTCTGGCCATGGCGCACAATGTCTTGCTGTGGAAAAAGCGATGGGGGAAAGGATAGTAGGGCTCTAAGGATACTCCAAATCAAGGTGGAATCTCGTACAACAAAATACTGCCAGCAAATATCGCTGGGCGGTGTTACTATCTACATATGCATGACACTCGACACCTGGGCAGGGTTTGTATGCCGATTAGACGTGTCCAAATCTACCCGCTCCCCTTGCGTCCGTCAACTTTTTTCCCAGGCTGCAGCTGTGTAACTCTGTACACATACCCTGTCTACACCGCAGCTGCTGATCTTGTCGAGAATGCACTTTGACAAGAAATTGTGGACAAGACAGTAAAAATTCTGTACAAAGCGGAATGTTATCATGCCTGAATGCATGCACAGTAACAGTATATTGGCGCCTGGAGGCTGAATACAGAATTGATAGCCAATATCCGCTAGAACAGATCATGGATGTCTCGTGTGTTTATGGCCAAATAACAAGCGGTCAGCACACGATCCCACATTCGCAGTAGCAAGGAATGGCACTGTTTCCAAGGGATAGAGACGTCCAGCCAGCCCGCATCAGGTCATGGCCTCGCACCTCGCTCAATTATATACAAAGGGCAGAGGGTCGTGACCTCGTCTACCTGCTCTTCAGCAAACATGGGAAGCGACGATAGGTACCAAGTGGCCCTCATTGGGCTCGGAGCTCAAGGCTACAAGACTTGGTTCGAATACCTGCATGAAAGTTCCTCGATTGCCGTTTCAGCCGTCTGCGACAGCAAGCCGGCGACACTCGAGGCTTTTGCTGCCCGCCACCCCAGTGTCCCTGCCTATCCGTCTATTGAAAGCCTACTGGAGTCACGGAGACCGGACTTTGCCATCGTCAGTGTCCCGAATCGTCTTCACGTGGAATGCATTGAACAGCTCACCGCAGCCGGTGTGCCTGTTCTAAAAGAAAAGCCCGTCGCCAACTCTATAGCGGATTTCCAGCGGCTCCGTCGCTGTAACGCACCCATAGGTGTTGTTTTCCAACGCCGATGGCAGCCGCGCTATGTCCATCTGAAGAGCTTTCTTCCTCTGGTCGGTCGTATTCTCTCTGTACGCGCCACCTTGGCCGGTCATTACGATCCACCGCAGAATGGCTGGCGTGTCATGGACAACGTAGGAACCTTTGATGATCTCGGAGTCCATATGCTAGATGTTCTTGTCTGGCTCTTCGGGCGACCCTCTAGTGTACTTGGCCTTCAAGTCGAAGATGGTCCTGCGAAAGCGCGAGACCGCGAGTCGCACACCTCTATAAGATGGGATAGCTCCGGTGTTGTCGGTCATCTCTACGTCTCAGAGGTCGCGTTGGGCAAGGAAGAAAGCGTTTTCGTACGCGGAACAGCCGGGTCGCTGCACCTGGACGGCCACAGCCTCGTCCACCGCGATGTGAATGGCCAACAAACTTTCCACATGGCCGTGCAGTCGCACAAAAAGGAAGCTATTCAGGCTATGTGTCTAGATTTTGGTAAATTTGTCGCAGGTAGCGCGGAATCATTCTCTACCTCCATCACCCGGATGGGTGACACACTGGCAACTGTGGAGGCTATCGGCGCCTCCTTCGAGTCCCACATGTTGCAACCCGTGAAAGCCATTCCCTTGTGTGCGGAGTTGAACATGAATGGCCATCACGAAGACCTGGCGAGGCACCGGTTCCAGCTCAATACCGGCAGCCAAATGCCAGCTGTGGGTCTGGGAACCCGCAAGCCCAAGAAGCCACGACAAACCTACGAGGCCGTAAAGCTCGCGCTGGCCGTGGGATATCGACACATCGACTCTGCATCCCGTTATAACAATGAAGACCAAGTCGGCGACGCCGTGCGAGATTCGGGCCTCCCGCGCGAAGAGGTCTGGGTTACCACTAAGATTGATAACTCCTGGCAACACCGCGTATCGGAATCAGTGGACCAGTCTCTCGCAGCCCTGGGATTTGACTACATCGATCTTCTTCTGATGCACTGGCCTATCGCTGTATCTCCAGATGACACCAAGACCGCTATGCCAAACTGGAGCTTCACAGATACCTGGCAGGAGATGCAGCGAGTCTTCAAATCCGGCAAGGTGCGCAACATCGGCGTGTCCAATTTCGGCATCCGACATCTCAAAACTTTGATAGCTCATCCAGCGTGCCATATAGTTCCGGCAGTGAATCAGATTGAGGTACGTTTCTCATTCTTTGTTATGCTTTGAATCTTCTCTCGGCTAACCCATGTATCTGATAGCTGCATCCTTGCTGCCCATCCAACCAGTTGGTGGAATTCTGTCGACAGCAGGGAATCCATTGCACAGCGTATTCGCCTCTTGCTTTCGGCTTGCCTGAATTGCATGAGAGCTCGTCTCTAGCCAAGCTGTGTAAGCTAACATCCAAAACACCGCAGCAAATCCTGTATGTATCCTCGACTCCTACGCATATGAAAATTACGGTTCTAACCAAGTACAGCATTATGTGGGGTCTCCAACGGGGAACCAGCGTTATCCCCAAAAGTGTGACTCCAGAGCGCATTGAATCCAACTTTGATCTGACCGGATGGGCCTTGTCCTCGAGTGAGCACCGGCTTCTCAGTGACCTGGACGCCCGATGCAGGGTCTATCCCGATGACTGGCTGCCAGGACAGGCTTTTTGGGAGGAGGATAACTGATACACTCTTTAGCTTAGACCATTTATTACTATCTCCTTTCTTCTACGTTTGTTCTTTCTACCAATGTAGTGTCTGGTGTCTCTCATTTCCCTATGTGGACTGTTTTCTCTTCTACGGAGTAAATGGCATGTGTCTGAGCCATGTTTTGGTCAATCATATATTACTGAGCAGTGTGAATAAAGAAACTCAGAAAAGCGAAGATCTTGATTGAAATAATATGTCCCTAGTATGGACATATTATAGGAGTATCGCGAAAAATATTTTCGTTAACGAAGCCAGTAAAAGATAAGCACTACCTATATTTTAAGATAGTATCTTTTACTGGCCTGAGTCTATGAGTCTATCGTACAAAACAACGATTCACACATAAGTGTTAGCCATGTATTAATTGTTGGTTGAAATAAACTATTATTGCGTGATCGGGTAGATTTATGATTCAAAATATATTTCCGACTTACATGCACAAATGTCTCACAAATTAAACAACAACTCGTTCTTTGAGAGAGTAATAATATTGATGCAAGTTTCCTGGGGTTTGATTTTACTTCATCATACTAGTAACTCTCGAAACCCTTTCTTCGCTATGATATTCTCTATTCTCTACTAGATAACATAGTATGGGCTTTTCTAGAGAGCACATTCCTCATCCCACCACTGCGCAAAATGGTTCAACCTCTCAGTACGCTTTTTAGCCATGCGTCGACCGGAATCCGTCTTCATCAAACCCTCTAATTTCACCAATTTATCCTCGATATGCTCACGCGAGAGTTGCATACTCGATTGAGGCATTTTGGCTCCGCCAAACGTGAATACCCGTCCAATACCAACAGCCCCAATGGCATCGAGTCGGTCTGCATCTTGCACAATTCCGAGCTCTAGGTTCTGAGCCAAAACCTCCCGCGTCCGCTCTGGATTCTTTTTCTCGGTCGAGTAAGAGACGTGGTTGACGACCTCGATGATGCGCGCTGACAGATCGGGACCGACATTCGCGCGGGCGAGGATTTCCGCTAGTTTTGAAGCATCATCGGCATTATTCGTGTATTTCTTGTCGTTCATATCATGAAGGAGACTAAAAGTAGGTTATCAGCCATCTTGATTTCTGGTCGAATGGACGGTGTTCTAACGCTGCGAGGATCACCACAGTGGCATCGTAAGTGCCCGATTCTTCTGCGAGAATGGACTGGGAGAGCCCGGTTACACGAAGAACATGTTCGAAGTCATGAGAGGCATCATACGTCGCCATATGCTCCTCTACTGCGCCAGCCACCGACTGGAAGACTTCATCCGGAGGGATGGTAAAGCGTGCACGAGTGGCCTTCAAAATCGTCGATAGTGACGGCATGGCGGTATAGAGATTGACTGAACAGGTTGCAGAGTTGAAAGCTTTACTAAAATGCTCAATCTAGAGTCGGTCGAGCACTTACGTGGTCGGCGTGACAGAAATATCAGAGACCCAGCCCTCCTTGCAGCTATACACCGACTTTTCTCCATTTTTTGTTTATCTTACGTATCTACTGCAACTGCGAAAATTCCTTACATCCAGAGCGATCAAAGAAAGAGTGAAGTATAAGCCCAGGAAAGGAATTGCGCGCCAGCTAACTACACATTGCGTCAATTCTATCCGTCATGGAAACTCTCAAGGAACATCTTTACGCCCTCGAGGCGCCATCGCGTACTCGCACGGTACCTATGCAAGTGCTCGCCGTTGGGCCCTCGCGATCTGGTACTGGCTCACTACGAGCGGCACTCGAACAACTCGGTTTCAACCATTGCTATCATGGATTTGACGTTGTGCACTCTCCCGAAGACGATATAGTCTGGCATCGACTACGGCTTAAACGCGAGCGTACTGGCAAACTAACTGCCGCCGACTTTGATGCGGTGATCGGACATTGTGCCGCCATCACCGACCACGCCGCAGCACAATTCGCACCAGAGCTTATTACAGCATATCCGGAAGCCAAGGTGATTCTGAACATTCGCCAGGATGTGGATGCCTGGCATCGTAGTGTCATGGAAACACTGATACCACTACAAGAGAGCTGGAAATTTTGGTTTCGGAGCTGGTTCTGTGCTGAGTTGTTCTGGGCACACGAAAGCTTTATTAGAGGAAATTGGCGAGACTTCTACCGTGGAAGTTTTGAGAAGAATTCCCGCAAGGTCTTGGCTGAACACGTCCATCGTGTGCGAAGCCTCGTGCCGCCGGAGCGACTGTTGGAATGGGATGTTCACGATGGATGGGAGCCGCTGTGCAAGTTTTTAGACAAACCGGTGCAGTCGACGCCGTTTCCTACCCTGCATACTGGTCGTCAATACAAGCAGCTATTTCGGGAGCGTATTGACCACGCGGATCGGAATATCACCCTGTGTATTGCGTTATTGTTGGTGAGCATGGTCGTCTTGTGGGCTACACTACTCAAATGACGAGGGGATCACAGTTGATTCTTTCTTTTCTCCAATTAATTTTGCCCCTGATTTACACAGTAAAAATTAATATTAACCTTATCATTTTGAGTTCTTTTGTGATTCGTATTTCGCATTAATGTGCTTGAACAGGCAGCCGTTCAATGGTCAAATCTCCTTGCATAGCAGCTTAATGCAACTCAACCCTTGTTGATCACCGGCATGCAGGAGGATCTCAATAATCCGCCACGGGGAACGAACATCATGCAACTATATTTCACGATGAATCCAATAGCCTGATTTTCAATATTATATAGTCGAATTCAATTTACCCGTTTTCCTATTCACTGGAACCGAGACCCTACCTCTTGTCCCTGCTCTTTTCGGATCTGCATCACAGATCCTCCATCACCATGCCCATGACCGCCGCAGATACCATCTTTTTGTCCCGTCCTCAAACAGAGGATACCACGTCAATTCTCCGACTGGTATGGGCGGCAGTTCTTGCCAGTTATACAGGCTCACGCGATGGGGTGACATTTGACACGACAAACGAGCAGGATGGCAGTATCGTTTCGGTACATATCCCTTTATCAAAGACCACAACTATAGATTTTGCTTTAAAGCAGGCCATACAAACCTCACATAAAAATAAGAACGTGGAATCTCTCCTGGTGATCCATGATCTATCAAATCGGCACGATGTCGCCGCGGCATGGGAGTCACGAGAGCGCTACTCGGTAGCGATGCTCTGTAGTATTCAACATGGCACAGTCACTGTGCACATCGTCCTTGACGAAATTATCTGGCTCCCAGGAATGGCGAGAAGCATGACCTCTCAATTCAAACATCTTTTGCAACTAGTCACCACGTCAGCCGCAAGATGTATAGCTGACCTCGACGGTCTCAGCCCAGAGGGACTCGGCCAGCTGTCGCAGTGGAACAGCCAAGGCCCGCCATCACCCGCGTTCAAACTGGTCTGGCGTTTGATTGAGCAGAAGTGCCGGGAGCAGCCACAAGCATTGGCTATTGATTCCTGGGATGGGCGTCTCACCTACGGGCAGCTCGAAAAGCACGTCACAGCCGCGGCTGCACGATTACAAGAGGCAGGTTTACGGCCAGATCAATTTGTCGGGCTGCTGTTAGAAAAATCCTGGATCACAACAGTGATAGTGCTGGGAGCCACAAAAGCCGGAGGAGCTTTTCTTTTATTAGATGCCGCCCACCCCCCGAGAAGATTGCGCACTATGTGCCAAAAAATTGGGGCTAAGTTAGTCGTGGCATCTGCACGGCATACCGATATTGCTGCACAGCTCGAGGTCCCAGTACTCTCGGCGGAGATCACTTCATCCCCAGATAGGCCATCAGAAATGAAGGCATACCAAGATCCCGCTGTGCAGCCCCAACACGCTTTATACGCTGGATTTACATCCGGTAGCACAGGGGAGCCTAAAGGATTTGTTATCACACAAGAAGCCTTCGCCAGTGGATTAGAGGCCTATTGCAACAGCGTGAACTTAAACCAAACCTCACGCGTCTTTCAATTTGCCTCATATGCCTTCGTTGTTAGTATAACAGGCCAGCTAGCGCCGCTTACTCGCGGTGCTTGTCTATGCGTACCGAGCGCGGAGCAGCTAGAGAATAATCTAGCAGGCGCTATTCATGCGAAGAAGGCCAACTGGGTGGCACTTACACCGTCGGTGGCGCGTACCATAGACCCCGATGTAGTTCCAACGTTAAAAACAGCTGTGATGGTAGGAGAGGGCTTGTGTCAGGCAGATCTTCAACAGTGGCGTCATATAACATTATACTCCCTCTATGGGCAATCAGAACATGCTAAAGGGACTCTCGTGGCCCGGCAGATTGAAGGTGCTGATCCCAGTAATTTCGGCCATGCTTACTACTGCCGTGGATGGGTAGTCGACCGCGATGATCCTCTACGCTTGGTGCCCGTTGGGGCAGAGGGTGAACTGGTATTGGAAAGTCCTTGTCTGAGCCGCGGGTATCTTGAAGATAGCCAGACCCGGGCTGCATTTCTCGTCAATCCGCCATGGCTGCCATCGGTACGCCCTCATTTACAAGGCCGTTTTTTCCGTACAGGAGATCTAGTTCGACAGCACCCTCGCGATGGCTCGTTCCAATTGTTGGGGCGCAAGGGTACAAGGGTGAAAATCCGCGGACAGCGTGTGGAGCTGGGCGAGGTAGAGCATCATTTGGGTTTACTACTGCCAACATCTCGCGCTGTGGTAGCAGATATCATCTGTGCGGCTGATGACATCGATGGGCAGTCACCTATGTTAGTTGCTTTTGTACTTCTGGAATCGTCGTCAAGTACAGACAACGGAAAAGGCAGCTCTATTCTGGTATCTCCAACAGCCTCATTTCGCGATTTAGTAACACAGTCACGAGGGAAATTGGAAGAGATTCTTCCCAGCTTCATGATTCCTGCGGCTATGGTTGAAGTCTCGAGCATACCGCGGTTGGCCACGGGGAAACTGCATCGTAGCCGACTACGTGAGTGTGCAGCGGCTTGTACTCGTCAACAATTACTCGAGTATACAGTGCACCGGGCTGTGCACCGAGACGCAGAATCGCGGCCGGAGTCAATGTTACAGGAAATATGCGCGCAAGTACTAGGACGATCAGTGGGGGATGTCGGACTAGACAATAGCTTCCTCAATCTAGGCGGCGACTCTCTAATGGCGCGTCAGATAGTGACCCTCGCAAGAGCCCAGGGCCTTAAAATTTCTCTACCTCATCTTCTACAGCAATGGTCTTTAGCCGCGATAGCCCAGCAGACAAAATTGGTTCCAGAAGCGGTATCAGAGCCATCAGAGTCAGAAATTGACACCTTTGGACCGCTTCGTGAGAATTTCCTTGCACATCTTCCCCCATCGCTGGATCGGGACAATATACAAGACGTGTACCCAACACTCGAGCTACAGGCTGCCTATGCATCGAACCAAGTAGTCGACTGCTTCCCGCTGCACCTCACTGGTACTCTGGATGTACCACGACTGCAGCGTGCCTGTCAGACTCTGGTCGAAGAGCACGCCGTTCTGCGCACTGTCTTCCACTATTCCCAGCGACAGTTGCAGCAGGTTGTTCTGCGCCAATTACCAATTTCTTTCACTGTTCACCAGTGCACAAGCTCTGCGGATGCGATTCGCTGGACCGAGGCTTTCGGGGCAGAAGAGATGGCCAAACGCTATGATATCAACCGCCCTATCATTGGGTTTGTCCTTGTGCAGGCACTTCACGACCAGCACCATATTCTCATAATGCGCCTTTCTCATGGACAATATGATGCACTATGTCTTCGTCCGCTAATCCACGGGATATGGCATGCATACCGGAACGAGCCCATCCCGCGACAGAACGAGTTCAAAACTCATATCCAGAGATGTTTCGGGCGACGAACAGCACACGCATATGCCGCCTGGCGCGAGATTCTAGAAGCGGCACCTCTGCCTGCGTTATCACTGACACCACCACTACACGACAACGATCCGAAGCTAGCGGTGTTTGCGCGAGAACTACCCGAAGTCTATCCATTGCCAGGAACCACACGGGCTAGCATGGTCAAGGCAGCCTGGATAGAGACACTGTGGCAGGAAACAGGTCGCGAAGATGTCGTATTTGGTCAATTCGTACATGCTTGGACTGGAACAGAGGGAGTGATAGGTCCTTGTATGAACGTCGTCCCTGTTCGTGTCAAAGCTCACCCGCAATGGACACGGCGCCAATTGCTACAGGCGATCCAGTCACAGCATGCTCATACCACAGGCATCGATACCCTGGGCTGGCAAGACATCGTCTCGAACTGTACGGACTGGCCCGCCGGCACAAGGCCAGACTCGGTGGTACTACACCAGAACTTCGACCGCAATATCGAAATGCGGGTTGACGATGACCTCGTATGCCGCAAGGCAATGCCGGTACTCTCCTCCTGGCCAGTGTTCCCAGTCCTTTTAGTAACGCACCCAGGGAAGGAGAAGCTGGATGCACTGTTACTGATATCGACCAACTTCGGCGTCAAGCAAGATGCCGATCGCATGTTGAATCGCTTTGCTGCGGCATTGCGTCGGCTGGAAAAGGACCCCGATGGTCGTATGTTGTTAAACACCGAGAGAGTAGGTGTGAAACCAAGGAGATCAATTGGAACAACACCGACCACACCCATATCGAATCACCGAAAAGTCTCCTCTTTGACCACATCTTCTAGTCAATCCATAAAAACGGCTTAAGGCATTGGCCATTCACGGTTGTCGATTTTATTTGCGCCAGTATTTTTGCTGCTAATATTGCTGGCCAAAAATCATATTAGCTCCGCAGGAATTGTAACTACTCAATACCAATATTGACGTTCAGTCATTCCTTATAAGAAACAGTCTCATTAATTACAACTGTAGTATAAGTAATTGTCAATATTCCTAGCCATTAGATTTCTTCACACTAAATCGAAGGCTTGTGAAATTCCGAATCATTCCTTTTTCCGGGACTCTTTTCCCTTAGGAGACCATGGGAAATGCCAAACTGGAATAATAAAGAAACTATTGCTCGAGTCTGCGATACCAGCCAAAGCCGCCCACCAGGCTAGAAATGCAGCCAATAGCGCGAAAAATCCCCCGGCCTTAAGAATTTTCGCATTTGGCTCCTCGGATTCATCGCGGCGCAAGTATCCGATGGCAAGGAGAAGAAAAGCGATATCGACAGAGGCAAATAGTGAACAGAATATGACCGTAGACTTGAGCGTGCAAAGGAACATCAGGAAGGTGAATATAAACCAGCCCTATCGAGTTATCAATATGATTTTTTGGTTAATTTGTGGACTGAAAGCTAACTCACCATTAGAAATATGCCCAAGGAATCGTAGAACATCGCGGGAGATCCGCCGTCGGCTTTTTCAAGCTGGCCTTCAATATCAAACCCCCCAGGAGTGAAAGTGATGGCCATGGCGATCCAAAACCCACCGTACGAAGATAAAGCCGTGGCTCCAAATGTGTTTCCTACTCCCATTTCCCTTCATAGTCATCAGTATTTGATTCCAATATGGCAATTAAGAGAGTACCATACCACATTCCAGAAAGGAGTTGAATAAGTCCGCCATATGCCAATGCGCTTGCAACAAAAATGTTAGGCTGCGCAATTCCCCGAACTTCCATATTGATACACCCCAAGACAAAAGTCGTCAGGGCAAACCCACAAAGACCGAGTGGTGCAGGGTTGGCGATTTTGCGATGCTCGACTGGACCGGGCCGATATAGCCCTGGTTGAAGTCCTCCGGCAAAGGGAGAATAGTAGGTTGAAACCGTATTCACGGTATTCAATTGGGCTAGATTTCTGTCTGCGAAATCTTCGATATCGCCATTGTGTTTCTGCGTCTCATCGTTGGAAGATCCAGTATAGCTCTCACCAGATTCCCATTTTCCGGCATCAATGTTGTCTGTGTCAACCTCGGTATTGGACATTATGGATAGAAGAACAGTGCACTCTAGTATTGTTGCAGTTCGAACATCAAGACAAGTCTAGGACATGAGCAGGAACTCCGTCATATATGACCATGAGACGGACGAGGGGAATTATGCACACAAGGGTCATCGCAAATTTAAGACCCAATGCGAATTAACTTTTAGCTCCCAGCTATCATTCAACATTCTGCGGGGATCAACCAACTAGTTTCCACCATTTGCAATTCTGTATCAATTAAAAGTGGAAAAGTGGACATTGCAGCCCTCATGTGAGGCCGATCATCAGCACTCCGCATTTACCCCGAACTTTGCGACAAATTCTGAATTTTCGACCAACGAATTACGCATTTCCCACAGTGATTTATACCATGGTTTTGGCTTTGACCCTCGCGGAACCAATCTCTACCAAACTTTTCGAACCTTTTGTGTGGGGATAGTACTGCATGCGTTCGGGTTAAGGGAGCTTCCGTCATTCCCCACGTTTACGCGGACATTTCGTAGATCTTGGAGAACTGCTGCACTTGGAGTAACCCCAGATGACTCCAAAATGCACATCATCGGGGTAAATCAGGACTAACATCTGCCGAGATTACAGTATATCATAATCTATTATACGGATTTACCTGCAAATCTGCACTTTAATACATTCTGAGAATACCCTCAGGCTAGATATATATATACCCCCCATCATTATGTTTCATACTATGAAAATCTTCCATAGTAGTACTATGGAGGATTGTATCCAAGCAAAATTCGAAACAGACTAAACTAGAAAAAAGCCAATTTACCCTTCAATCAGGCATCTATGTCCAGATGGTGCCATTAAAAAGAAACATTTCATGATCATATCATCATCATTCATTCCCTCTTTTGTTGACACGCGAGCCTCGGGGAATCTCCTGAAGAACAACGCGGTGGCGAGACGCAGCTCAATGCGGGCAAGATGCATTCCAATGCAAACTTGGAAAATCAGATTAGCTATTGACCATATATATGAACGAGTGAAAATAGTTAGAACACTCACTGCGTGATCCCCCACCAAATGGCAATGACACATCTTTCATTTCTTTTGTGGGATTCTCCCATCGTTCGGGCTTAAATCTATGAGATCATTAGCAATTTACCCCTTGGATTCATCATCGGAATCATACCTTTCAGGACCCGGGAATATTTTCGGATCACGGTGAAGACTATAAGATTGAGTGGAGACAGTCACGCCGCCAGGTAGGAAACATCCATTGAATTGAGCACCTTCAGGTGGTACAGCTCGAGGTAATCCAAAAGGTACCGCAGTATGCAAGCGAAGGGTTTCGTTAATAACATTGTTCAGATACGGTAGATCTCGAAGATCTCGATCGGAAACTGGCTCAGGCAATTGAGATAGCTCTTCCACAAGCTTTGTTTGTACTTCGGAGTTTTTGCAAACCGAGTATACAAGGTATGTCAGGGTTATAGCAGTAGTGTCACTACCAGCAACGATGTATCCTTGCGCCTCATCTCGAATATCTGACTGGCTCATCCCACTTTTCTCCTTATCGAACATCTTCGTGAAAAGAGTAGGCTTCGGGTTTTCTGGATTCTCGGCAAGATGGTTCACATACCGTTGAACCGATTGATGCGCATACATTCCAATTCTTTTCCCCGAAGCTGCCGCTGACTTGAAGAAAGGCAGAGGTAAATAAGCACCGAATTTGATGAGTATTGGAAATGTCGTTCGGACAGGCTGGAGACTAGATATTCTTGCCAGGTCCATGGAATATTGCGTCGGCTTTAAATTTTGATGTCGGCAACGGATCGAGATTTGCTCGTGAAGAATGAATATTGGAACTTACTTTTCCTGCTTCAAGCATCTTAAATGATTCCCCAAAACTTAATTCCCCGATAATATCGGTCGCCATGAATAACCACCATTTGAATATATCAGCAGCACCGCGATTGTTAATTTCTTCCGCGATTCGTTGAATGGTATACTCGACTCGATTCGAAATTTGAGGAACCAGATGAGAAAGCGATGAGTCGGAAATAGGGGATGCAAGGAGTCTGCGACGAGCACCATGAAACTGGGGGTCTGTTGTGGAGAACATTGTGTGAATATTTCCTGATACCAACTGGCGATAGAATGCTGTCTTCGGGAATTTAGTATGAGTCTTGTGAATTTCTCTAACGGCATATGCGTCGCATATATCGACTCGATCCGGACTGATTCGAACGATCGGACCTAGGACGCGTTTTCTATATTAGAACTCCAAGCTTCAATCTGAAAGGTCTTCCAGGCATTGGCTTTCGCTTTTAAGCATACCGTATTTCTCGTGCAGGTTATGAACATAGTATGGTTGCTGCCCTTTCAGCAAATGGTAGTCGTGCACTAGATTAGTCCACTGAGCAACCCTTGGGCCCGGGATTCTATTGAGAGGATTTCTCAGGGTATCAAAGACGATTTTCTAATGCAAGAAATGTAAGTCCAGACCCGCTTCAATAGGACCTTTCAACGTTTGAGTGGTTGGTTGGACGTACCAGAACATATAACCCGAGCAGCGACCCAAGCACCACCGGTATATTGCTGATAGAACACTTCTCGATCACCAAATTTAACATGTCGACGGTTTGTTTTCTTTTCTTGCTGCTTCAGCTATCGGATATTTGCGAGTTTTATAAACGAGAGGCGGGGGTCTGCGGAGAAAGTAGCACCGGTGGCGCAAAGTCCGACCACCGACAGGTCCATTTTGATCTGTTTTGATGTCTAAAAAAGCTTTGTCCATCCCAAAATAATTAGGCTCTGTTGATTACATTAAGAGCAACACATGCAAAATCAAGCTCAACCGCGAAACGCATGGTTTAATTTCTTTCTATTGAAGATATTTATTTTACAGAATGATCATTACCAGAAGATTTCGGAGACTGCTGGAAACACGTAGTAGCTGCCTTATTTAGAGTCGAATATCATTAAAAGGATATAACAATATCGTATGCGCGCGTAGGTCTCGGTATAATGAGAGCGAATTACAGCTCACGAGAAGCGTGTGTGCCACAAAAATTTGCATCATCGGCCGTTGGAGGCTGCGTATTCTCAAATTGACTACCTGTAGTTCGGTTATTGGTGAATGACCGAGCGAAAATGATCGTCGCAAGGCTACTGTGCAGAAGTCCATGCTTGGCGCCAGTTGGATTTTGGAGAAAAGTAATATCGAAATAGAGAAGACCGTAGCCGATAAAAATACGTCAGGGGTTACGCATCTGGCTTCCAACAAACATACATGGATATTTCTCGAACGAATAGCACTGACCAGCCAGCAGATTATGTTGTGAATTCATAATTGCGCTTCTCGGACTTGTTATGCACACGCTCGCAGCTACTGAGATAATTTCCGGAAGCATCGAGGCCTACTTCATGACGGAGCCCTCTACACTCTAGACTGGATAATCATGAGAGGTGCACGTTGTACTTATCTTCTACTGGTACACACACTCGGAGTATAGCCCTAACCCACCTTTGAGCTAGTACATACGACCATAGGGTTTGCAGAACACATTTTATAACCAAGAAGCTACCATATCAGCTGCTGTCACTATTGGGATATAGCCCTAACTTATTCTGTTCCTGGTACATACGACCATAGGGTGTGGAGAACAGGGCTTCCCGTCCGCTCAGCCGTACTTAAGCCACACGCCGGCAGGTTAGTAGTATGGTGGGTGACCACATGCGAATCCCTGCTGTTGTATGTTTCTTTGTTTTTGCTTGTTGTTTTTTACATTCGTTAGGTTTAGGTTGGCTTAGGAAAAACACAATGAGTCGATGTCCTCCTGCCCAGGGCGACATTCGACTCAGCCTCGTTGTTGATTTAGCCAATCCTGGCGTGGAAATACGATAATATAATTAATATCCCAAGATACCACAATTTCAGCCGAGCCTAGGTAAACCAATAACGTTATTTCTGAGCCAAGTGCAGGAGTGTCAGTGCGATGATCGCGCGACGCTTAAGGGGCGCTCACCCTATTCTCAGCCCAGGCGGCACCCACCGCACTACTGACTGTATTTTAGCGGTTTAGGGGTTATCTGCTCTTATATATATATTTTTCCCCTTTCTCTTTTGTATGCATGCGGTGATTAATTTGAATTTTAATTCATCCTGACAGACATAAAGACTCCAGCTGCTAGCTGGGGCCTTATCATGCTTGGGTATTCCCTGTATCTCCAATTGAATATATAGATTTGGAAACCTGCTTTTCAGATTATGTCCGGCTACTTCAAAGTTTGTTCGTCAGAATAATGCATTTTCGATTTTTCCTTTTTCCAAGTGATTATCAGAGTCAAAAAATGATATTTATATTACGTTTCAAAGTTAAAATGAAGGTTGAGATCTGCTTGGATCAATTAATAAGCACCAAATGCTAGTTAACTAATAACTTATATATCATTTATTTAGAACTTACCAAGGTTGGAACCTTCCAACTATTGGAATGGCCACAAACAAAATTCACTCTCCAGATGTCTCATGGAAAAAGAAGGCTTCATTCTGCTACTAGCAGCAGACAATCTCCATGGACTAGAACGATTGCCTAGTAGACAAATTAAGTCAATACTTAATTTTTGCAAATGGCGGCTACGGACTGCCATACTTGGGCTTTAGATACGATCTGCTGTTTGTGAGCCAAATTTCTAAATTATTTTGTCTTTTGCTGTAAGCCTTTTGTGGGCAATTTAGAGATTCATGTAAGACAATTATCAAGAATTCGTAGAAATTAAAGCATTCGTTCTAGTCCACGGAGATTGTCGGCACTCTGGAATTATACCAGGATTCAGTAAAGTCATCACAGGTAGGTAGAAAAATTGGTATTAACTTCACAACGGTCCATAGCACTCTATCCATGTTCCGATTCTAGTAGTCCCCGAAGCCTTATGCATGGAGCTCAAAAAGCTGCAGCCTTAATTTATTACAGGCTCTGGATTTCGTGGAGTGGGGGAGTTATCAAAAGACCGGGACCCAATGCGCTGTTGCGATTCTAATTCTCTTACCCCAGAGCCATACTGGGATTGTGGATAAAGAGAATATTCCCATGAGGGCTCCGAAAACTCCGAAAGGGATGGCTGTTCCAGCCTTCGAGACCCATTCACCGGCGAAAAAGGTCCAAGAAAAGCTGATTATAGCTCTCATGCAAGTAACCGCTACGAAGCAATCGGCCGCAAGTGGCCCATAGGCGTCAATAAGCTGTCAAATTTATCAGAAATAAATTTCCCGTCTGTGGAAACCTGGCGGAGGCATTACTCACATAATTGAATCCGACTGACGGTGCTTGCATCAACCCAAAAGAGAGCATTCCTAGCCCGAACTGCATTCCTATCCACATGTGCGGTGGACCAGAATTCTGCGCACAGAAGCCGAATGTCCAAAGTCCCGTGGTAGCGAGAATCAAACCTGGTATCGCAACAGGTAGCCGTCTCTCTGGTTCGACCAGAGAATTTCCCCGTGAAATCTTGCTGTTGAGGATGACCTGGTCCGCATGAAGATTAGTTATGATAAGCCCTAAGATGGCACCGACAATACCACCAGACATGATGAGACCAGAGTTGTTTCCCCAGAGGTACGGAGGAGCGGCAACAATAGATGGTCCGACAGTGGTTATGGTGACCACGCCCCCCACGAGTCCGGCATACCAAAACATGACAAGCCAAACCCCAGGCAGACAAAGCGTTTTCCATGGAGCCGCAAGTTTCTCCATGATGTTTCCTTCATAAATATTCAGCTTCCACATAGAGGCGCAATTGGCGTGTCGACCGAGATTGTTGCTGGACGAAGACGGAACCATATTCTCGACGATTTGGACGCTTGGCTTTGCCTCGTTTTTCGTAGAATGCTCATTTGTACTGAAAGCCATATGGGTTCTAATAAACAAGGTTTCCGGCACAAGTATGGCGCAGGAAATGAACGTTGTACCCGATAATAGTACATTTATCCAATGTATCCAAGCGAGACCTAGATTGCCCGCAATATATCCGCCGGAAATACCCCCGATGATGGGTCCGAGGCAGATACAAACCGTGTAGCATCCCTGGAAAGAGATTAGCCAAACTACAATAGCCCAGTAGTCTGAATATGAAAATACCATAGCTCGACCTCGCTGGTGAGTGAAGAATATTTCTCCGACAACATTTGGAGCAACTGGATAATTTTGTTTTAGACAAGCGTTGGTACAGAGACCTGGAAAGTAACATTACTTTCCAGGTAAGGTAGAAAGTCACACATACTTGTGTCTGACGGTGCCACTGCAATGCCCATAAAGGTACGGGCAGCTAATAAGCTTACAAAGCTTTTGGCCAGCCCAGCCCACATTGAGCAAAAGACCAACAGTAGAAGATTGCCCAATATGATGGGGCGTCGGCCAAATATATTCGACAAAGGCACCCACCAGATATTGGCCGCCCCCATCATGAGGACATTAACCTGTATTGCCATTAGTACACATGGAAGGCAGCAATGTTTCTTGGATCTCTCACCGCAATGAGATGACTCAATTTTTCAATTGAGACGGGAGGATCGAATGCCAGAGGCGTTGCATAGAGAGGAAAAGCACTGGCGATCGATGCTGAAGTGAAATTCCCGACAGCCGCATAAAGTGACATACAAGCCAGTACGGCAACTTTCCGCCAAGTTGGCCAGTTAAGCGGGTCTATAGGGCTTGAGCTAGGCTGAGGGACAAGTATCAACTCCGGGTCCCGAGTCGATTCGGCATATTCGGCCCTCGGAAACCCTCGGGCTTTGAGGTAATCAAGTTAGATATCCGTGGAACATGTATGAAGGGTGGAAAGTCTTACATGATATTACGACAGTACCAGGCGGCGTCCCTTCTTTAACTTCTCGGGATGACAAAGTGAACGCGTATCGAAAGCCTGACATATCTAGATCGTTTGGTAAGAAGACAGTATTTGGGGCTAAGCAAGAGGATACGTAGACTTTTGGGACTCAATTGAAGATTATATATCATCCATCTTGTGTATCCTTACTCAGAGGCGCAAGATACTATCACTGAAAGGGATCAGTTTCCGACGCAGACTAGGCCCGAGTACATATTTCCCCATAAATCCGGGGATCCTGGGATGTGGAGTACGTCGGGATGTGGAGACTGTTGGCAACGTTATAACAGTTCGTGCACGCGAGAAAATGTGGCTGATGAGATCCTGAGACTTCCAAGACAACGCTATGGAATCTCGGTAGAATATAACCCGAATGGCTTGGTTTTCCTTGTCCCATTGGAAGAGGCCGTCGCGTCAGTGTGCTTTTTTCCAAGGTGCTACGATGACCAATACTCTCAGTACAAATTGCGGGGATTTCTGATATTTCTATAAGGCAAATTGAATACGAGGAGCCCCAAGTATTTAATGCTTGGCCGGATCATGGTTCTGGTAACTTGGGTAACTATTTTTCTCACATTGAATCGAATCGAGATTCCTTAGGGTCTTGCGCGACTGCATCTCTCAACAACTTTTCCACCAAGCCTTATATTTCTTTGGACTGAAATTACCATGTCAAAAGAAATGCATGATATGCAGATCGAAGAGGCGAATGAGCGCCGCAAAAGTTCTTCTGGTCCTGGCGACGACCCAGAAACAATCCAAGGACGAGCGATTCAACAGCAAGAACATAATCGGGGATATCTGACTACTTTCAAGAAGGATCCTTGGCTCTTGTTCTGGATTGGAGTCATGCTTTGGACTCTCATCGTGAGAGGATTTGAGAATCAATCTTCTGGCTCTGTGATTAGTATTCCGGATTTTAAGCAACGATTTGGTCAAATCCAAGATGGAGAGTACTTCATTGAGACAAAGTGGCAGTCGGCCCTAAGCGGAGGCTCAAATGCGGCTGCTATTGTGGGCTCATGGGCTGCATCCTACTTCGCCGACATATATGGGGCCAAACCTGTTATTCTGGCGGCAGCGGCTATAAACATTGCATCAGTTGGTGTCGAATTTGCTACCATGTCAATTGGGATGTTCTTTGGGGGCAAAATGATGAACTTTGTTGCCATTGGTGCCTTTCTCAACATCTGCACAGCATATGTTGCTGATGTCTCACCACTCGCCATTCGGGCATCCGTCATCGGCTTTTGCAATCTATCCCAATCCATTGGTCCTTTTGTCTCCGCAATCATGTCTTATTATACATCTTCATGGGAAAACGCTTCGTCATGGAAATCATTGATCTGCGCTCAATGGGGATTTGCAGTGCTTGGGCTTGTAGGTCAAATACTCATGCCCGAGTCACCTGTTTATCTCGTTAGAAAAGGAAAATTTGACCAAGCCCGGAAATCCCTGAATCGTCTTTATTCGGACCCGTCCGATGCGGAAGGCCATTTCCAACGTATCAAGTTGACCCTTGAGGAGGCTGAGACGCAAGGTTCAGCCTCATACATTGACTGCTTTCGCGGAAGTAACCTTCGTCGTACGATGATTGCCATCATGGTTTTCCTATCCGAACCAATGTCTGGACTCGGATTCGTATCCAATTATGGTGCTTTGATGTACCAGTATCTGGGAATAGGTGATCGACAATCTTTCCTTATCCAAATCGGCGCTCAAATCCTTTCGATGTCTGGAGCAACGATTTCCTTTCTCATTAGCGATATGTTTGGTCGAAGACCCATGTACCTTGGTGGATGCATTGCCTTAACCCTATTATTACTTTGTATGGGGATTGCAGGCTCAATCGACACGAATGCCGCCACTACTGCTGCAGTAGGCTTCTACACGATGTACAATTTTTTCTACAATGCTGGTGTGGGATCCAATGTCTATACTATCGCAGGAGAGGTACCCACTTCGGTCCTCAGGACTAAAACACTTGCTGTGGCCCTCTCGATTTCAGCAGCAGTTAACACAATGTGGTCCTTCGTCGCGCCTTATATGTTCAACCCTGGATATGGTGCACTCAAGGCCAAAATTGGGTTTGTTTTCGGTGCATTCATGCTTTTATTCGGTGTTATGGCGTTTTTCTTTGTTCCGGAAACGCGTCGTCGCACATATGAGGAGCTCGATGAACTTTTCATGAATCATGTACCGACTCGAGAATTCCGTAAATATGTTACCTTGGCAGAGAGAAGGGCTGCAGAAGCTTACCAAGTGACTGAGAAAATCCCGAATGTTGCCTAGGGGCGAGGGGAAGTCTCAATGCTTGGGTCGTTACATCTATGTATTTGTTATTTTAAATCATTTTAATTTTCCCAGGCCGATATTGTGCTACATGAAAACAACACTTAGCTCTGATTCCGAATGAGAGTAATGCTGATAAAACCATCAATTCTTAATAGATGGTCTATCAGGATAAATCTCAAGCAAATTGAGATCAGGGTATTCCGCTTCATCAAGGCTCACAGATCCATCTCAAAGTCCACACTCCGTGGAGTAGTCATCGCTTCGGTCCTCCAAAAGTCTAGTTGAATCTACGAAAACTGGCTTTCTCTGAAAAAATTGCTACAATCACTGAATTGTATTGCAACATATCACGGCGAACGGTATGTCTCTGACACACTATCTCCAACTTGTACTAGCCTCTAATCCAAAATATACTACCCGAGCTTTTTCTCGAATTGAAGGGTGTTGGCGGGCCGCCTGAGACTAAGAGTCCTTCTTGAAACTTGACGAAATAATGTTTGTCCGTGACATACACATGTGTTCTTGTCATCCCATTAATTGCCCCCTGCGTCCTCATTCCAAAAGATACCCCCATTAGTTTTCATTAGCTAGATTTCTATTAATTCGTTGTTACCAAGACATAGATATAGCTCCACCCCCACCCCCGCCTCCTCCCCTACTGACATGGCTATTGGTCGTTTTTACCGGCGGTTGCTTCAGCCGAGACTCGGGACGTCGCGCCACCACCATACTCTGGAATCAATTCGTATCAATTCGTGACCATATAACCCGAGAACGCGAAATAGCTCACTATTGTGTCCAATATTCCAAGTTCCAAGTTTTCCTCGGAATGTGGAGGCATCCATTTGGTTTCCTTGTCTCTAGTCCGGGTTCTTCACCGTACAGGCTTCCCCAAAAGGTCCCCGCAATGTAAAATTTGGGATATGAAGTAATTTCTCGATCAAATGCGGAGGGCTTTATGCTTTGACGGAGAAATGGTTGCCGTTGTCGATTATTGCCTTTTGAGATTTTGCAGAACGGCTATATAAGATGCTACGGCTCCAGCGGATGAGAATCATCAGCTCTCGAAATTGATCAACCACGAACAGCCTTCCGCTACATTATCAACTGAATTTTCAAGAATGAGATTGATATTCTCTGTGATGTTGCAATGCCTGCTAGCAGGTCTTGCTCTTTGTCGCCCTACTGCATCAAGCAGTTACCTCAACTGGACGACTTTCAATGCCGTGGGCGCCAACTTAGGTGGCTGGCTCGTACAAGAATCCACTATTGACACTACTTGGTGGGATCAGTACTCTGGAGGTGCTGAGGATGAATGGGGTCTTTGTGCTTACCAAGGCACTAGATGTGGACCTGTCCTGGAACGCCGGTATGCCACTTGGATCACCACCGCTGACATTGATATTCTGGGTGCGGCTGGTGTTAATGTTCTACGTATCCCAACTACGTATGCGGCTTGGGTTGAGGTCCCTGGTTCACAATTATATCATGGCAACCAACAATCCTTCCTTTCAAGTATCTCATCATATGCTATTAACAAATACGGCATGCACATCATAATCGATATCCATTCACTTCCCGGTGGTGTGAATGGTTTCCCTTTTGGAGAGGCCGAAGGACATTATGGCTGGTTTCACAACTCAACTGCTCTCGAATATTCTTTAAAAGCTGTCGATGCGGCTATTTCTTTTATCCAAAATTCGAATTCTCCACAGTCGTATACTCTGGCGCCTATAAATGAGCCCGTCGATGTCCAAGATCTATCTCTGTTTGGAACCCCCTATTGTCTTACCGATAGTGGCGCCACGTACTTGGCAGACTACATCCACAAAGTCATCACGAAGGTTGAGGCCGTGAACAAAGACATTCCAATCATGTTTCAAGGCAGCTTCAAAGGTGAAGCATACTGGTCCTCCAACTTTACTGCTGGAACAAACCTGGTATTTGACATCCACAATTATTATTTCCGAGGTCGAGCCGCAAGCCCCAATAATGTATCGGAGCTTATCTGCACAGACGCTGTTAATTCTGCTGGAGATGGGAAATTCCCGACATTTGTGGGCGAGTGGTCTATCCAGACGGAGATCGCCAACACCCTAGCATCGCGTGCGAAGATACTTCAGACTGGCCTTGCTGCATGGAAGAAGTATACCCGTGGTAGCTCTTATTGGAATACAAAATTCACAGGAAATGCTACAGTTGATGGAGAGGGGACCCAGGCCGACTATTGGAATTATGAGACTTTCATTGATTTGGGGTACACGAAATCAACATCCGCAGCTGTGTCCTGCTAGCCTTCTGCACGGTGGACTAGGGAGTGCGCTATACTAATAGCTGCCCTCATGTTTTTTATAGTTTCCGTGTAGTCTGACTGATCTGATGCATGCACTGGCTATCTTCAACTCCCATATGAGAATTTACTGAGGATATTCATGGTTGTATTAATCAAAAATTAATCAATCACAAATGTATAAACCAATCGAAAACTTTTAGATGAAACAGCTTTTCTAACCCCAACTGTCACTGCAAAAAACACCATGTGAGAATTTGAACGTGGCGTATGAGCGAATTCATCCTTCTCTGTAGCATGCGCATCTAGATCTATGAAAATTGGCCAGAGCGAGGGAGAATGCCGGCGTTCTCGTAAGATTTGAAAGAGCGGTTATAAGCCTCGTAGGAGTCTTCGGTGCGATTCCAGCCAAACTTTTGGGCTTTGGCAACTGAAGACATGAAAGGAGTGGTGATGGAGATGGATGGGTTAGATCCCCAGTTCAGCATGGCAAAACTTTCAGTGCGAAAACAATCGGCTTGGCCACCATATTTGGCCACAATGGCTTTCCACACTTCTCCCTTATTACGAGACCATTCAACCGGATCCAGCTCAGGCTCCTCCTTGTTTGGAATGCCCGAGTAGCTGGGGATCTCAACCTTGAAATACTTTGCGAGATGATTCCATAGAAATTTGAAGAGAATGAGATCGCCATTGGTGTGATGGAACGCCTCATCCTTGCAGTGATCTTGGGTTGTCGCCCACACCGTGAGATCAGCAATGCTGGGAGCATATGACTGGTCTTCAATACGATGATAGTTGCTCAAGTTTCCTGGCCACTTCGGGGTTTCACCGAGCTCTCGACAGATGAGGAAATACTGAGCAATAGGAATAATTTCATTCATCCCGTTGAAGTGAGGAGTGTAGTCGATGATACCCATAGGACTAATGAAATTATAATGCCAGGCGTTGCGTCGCTTTTGTACCCTCATCAAGTCATCTTCCTGTTCATAGTAGAAGATTGACTCTGATCCTGGGCCCTCAGACCGTGGATTATCCTCATGGAGTGGAGCTAGAGCCTCGCGAAGCATCATTCCATAGTGCTACAAGGAGGCTAGCAAATGATCTTCATCTTCTGTCAATTGTACTTACTTTACCATCGGTTTGAAGGCGAACACGTTCAAGCTTAGGGCAGGCTGAGTCGACGGCATCGAGAAAATTTCGAAAAAGAGGACAATTCTTTTCAGCGAGAATGGAAAAATCCGTAGAGTGGACATAGGAGGTGAAGTAAGTATGCGTGACGTCCTTGCAGATTGTCTTGATCCTATTCACAAAAGTCTCACCTGGCTATAGAAAATCAATAGCCACGAATTCGACACGAGGATCCACCCAGCCTGATGAAAGTGGTCTCCGCAAAGTGGCGATGATTTTGGACCTTTTGATACAGTCAGAACTCCTCTTTTATCTGTAATATTTGAAATGTTGGGGCCTTAGAGGCTGACCACTCTGACTCGGGTGTCCGGATGAGATGCTCAATGATAGCGTGGCCACTGATGCCGTTCGCACCAGTCTGCGGCGACGGGTCGAGGCAGGGTGGAATTACAGGCTTGTCAATTCTGTAAACTGAATATTTAACCATTTATTGTGTTCTTACTTTACTACGAAATTTTCCCTACTGTGAAGTATTTTCGATACGGGAACGAAGGTTGATGTATTCGCTCTTTGAAATGAAAGTATAATGTGAAAGATGCGGCGGGCGAAAATTGCTTCAACACCCCTTTGGTCTTTATCCTGTTAATATCTACTGAGTGATGACTAGGCCAAAATCTCTCGCCTTTTCAGTCCAACATTGACAGCTATCGGCTTCCTTGCCAATCCTTCATTGACCTCCATTTCATCCTTTCTCAGGACGAAATCGTATCTTCTCGCCCAAGCTGCCGTGATCAATCTTAGCTCCATCTCCGCAAGATTGCGCCCGAGGCATGCCCGCGGGCCGGAACTGAATGGGATAAACGCCTTTTTTTGGCGTGGCGTGATGTTTTCCCATCTTTCTGGCTTAAACTCTTCCGCATCTACGCCCCAGACATTCTCCAAATGATGAACAGTGTAAATAGGAATGCTCAAGATAGTTCCTGGGGGAAAGTAGTGACCTTTGAATGTTATTCCCTGGCCACCGAGCGGTACCTCGCGAGGGAGACCCAGACTAATGGAAGAATGATGCCGAAGAGATTCATTCACAATGGCTCCCAAGTACTTGAGATCCTTGACTTGATCATAAGAAGGGACCACTGTTTCGACAGGAAGAGTGGCGTCGAGCTCTTCTTGGAGCTTTTGAAGCACGCCAGGTGTTCTGACAACATGGTACATCAATGCCGCAAATGTGCTGCTTGTCGTATCTGTTCCTGCGATGAGGACAGTCAAAGCCTCAGCTGTGAGTTCGCCCTGACCGAATGGCTCTCCCTTATCATCTCGGCCTTCCCGTAGCCGCTCCAGTAGATCCTTATGGCGATTGGAGCTTGGCGGGCTCTTTAGCCGATCAATAATTCGGGCAGTGCCTAAGCTGCGTAAATTATTCATACCGGTAAGGCCCGCGTGAAGGAATGGATCTGGGATCCACTTGAGGTATGGACGAATCTCGGGCATCGTTCCTACTGTTGCTGCAATCTCACTCCTAGTTGTGAGACTCGTTATGACAGGTAGGGGGATTGACTTGTCATTTGTGCGAACTTGAACGATTTCGGAGGCATTTTCAAGGACGCCAAACGGAGCACCGAATGCCAAATCGCCGATGATATCGAGCACCAGGTAACTTTGAAGTCAGTATTCGGCTAATGCACTCAAGACTAGGGACAGGGAGTCTTACTTGAGCCAGACTCGGGCCTCCACATTTGCGAATCCATCAGCTTCAGCATTCTTTTCTGCAATCTCGTCCCATTTTGTGATAAAGACCTTCAACCAAGATTGAATGAATGGCTCAAAATTTCGCATTGATTGCAATGAAAAGCTATGCGAGACAACCTTTCTCTTACGAGAATGCTCGGCGCGGTCTCTGGAAGTGAAAATGCTTCTTGTTGTGATAAGAGAAGCATCGTACCAAGCCCTGCACGACTTTAGTATTGGAAAATGACCCGAGAAGAGGTGACTAACGATTTTAGTAGCCCACTACCATGGCCATATATCAGTTGAATGGCATCCTCGTCAGCAATGCTGACATGGTTGGGCTGTATTCGAACTATGGACCCATGTTGGTTGTGAGCTTCATCAACATATTTGTAACGCTTGCCCGCTCGGCAGACAATAAAAAGCCAAAGGTTTGAGATCCTCGCAGCGAGAGGACCTGGAATATCTCTTAAATGACGAAAGGACCAGAAATATGGAAATAAAAAAGATAGGGATAGTAGAGCTGGTCCGATGAGAAGACCCCAAGGAGAGATGACGATTTCGACAAAGCCAACCATGCTGTAGGTAGGCGAGTTGCAATTGGTACTTTGTGGACTGCTGTCAAAACAAAGGATTCAAGTCATTTAATGCCCCATTCAATCCCTACGGGACCCTTATAATCGTGATGTTAAGAATGATTACTTTCTTTGACATTTTCATTGGAAACCCAGAGTGAAAGATAATCGGACCCTTGTCCGCTGGCTCGGAGACCATCGGAGGATTGTAATGCGGAGAAATGAATCAAATATTCTCTCCGATAGGTTAATAAAAGATATGTCGGGGGAATTCTTCCGCAAGAAATCTGGCTCCCATAAGTCCCTGTCCTATCATATTCTAGGCAAAATGGATTTCAAGATTCTACCCAGTATTTGTGCCATGAAAGTCTTCATTTCTCCATCGCGATTGTAATATGAAAACTCATGCCTAGAAACCTGAGCACCGCGCAGTGTACATATAGTGAACTACTTGGAAAGAAACATCTTCTTTGAAGTGACATTGCAGTCTAAAATGGCAGAGCACCGGACTTAATCATACAATTTGGCCAAAGGTGACGCCTATTTCCAGCTAGTTCTAAGTATACCTTTCTATCCTCTTTATCCCATAGACTGTATCCTAGAAATCTTTTCTTTCAGCGCATCAATCACGCCTGGATCTGTACTGTTCGTATCTCTAGAATCTGATTCTTTCAATGCAGCCAAGAATGATTCACCATGTTTCCCGCCAAAAAGCTCAAATCCGTCGGAAATTCGTTTCGTTTTCGGTGCCTTTGAGATGCAGTAATCCGCTGGTAGGCCCAATGCCAACTCTATTGGTTCGATCTTGAGTTGCATGAGGTCCGCAAATAGCCTACCACAGGAGTTCGGCGCAGATGGGACCTCAAATCCCCCGAGTGACATGTTCGGGGATGATTGTAAGATAAATTCCCTTACAGAAGGGTTGCTGAAGGCTTGGTTGAGGACATATGAAAATATGCAGTCGTATATGCAGATCAGTTGTACGTAGCACGACATGGCGGTTAATGAGTAAGAGAATTTCATTTCTTGACGAACTCCTGAACTTCCGTGTGTTTCTTTCCAGTTCATTATATCCCTGATGGAACTCAGAAGATGCTCAAACTCAGAAATAATTTCAAATGTGCTGTTCAGAGGATTGCAATTTCGAATTTCTGCACACGTTTGCTTTTGGCAAACACACAAGCTGCTATTCAATTTCATAATAGCGGTGACATCCCATGAGATTGATTTCAAGGATATCAGCTGCTTTGAAAGTTTGTGTTGTAAAATTGACAGTTTGAACCCGGGATCAGAGTTGTGATCAAGGTGATGAAATGCTCCTTGACTAGAAACCATATTTTGGTCACTGTGTGAGTTCCATGCAAAGTTGAAATCGGTCACCAGCTCGGGGTCATTGAATATAGAGTCCACAAGCTCCTGTGGATACACCGGGGAAGAACTGGAGGAGAATCGAGCAGTATTATCGCTACTGTCACCTCCCATGGAGAAGTCGGAAGACATCAAAAAGAGATCATGAGATATATTAGACGTTGTAGCGTCACACATTGCCGGGTCAATTGTACTCTCAAGATCCATCGACTTGGTACGTCGGCTTTGGTCGTAATATGCGCAATTCCGTTGGCTGGGGTTATTATTTCGTCCAGCAGGACGCCCCGGCATTTTGCGTAGACTGATAATGCACTCAGACTGAGCTTGCAGGCATCTCAAACAAGGTTCATTTCCGCTGTCATCTGTTCGAATACACTTCAGCTTCTGGCTCCGGCATCGTTCACATGCTTCTCGGCGCTTTGCAAGCTGCTGAGAGCGATTCGGGCGATCCGTTGCTTGCATTTGGTCGAAATGCAACCGAGATTGAGCTATCAATTCACGCTTCCAGGAAGGAGTCTTTTCAAAAGGGCATTTTGGATGAGAATCGTCAGGTCGAGGCAAGACAGGTCTATAGAGGCTTGTTCCAGCCGCATAAAAAGTCGTAGTGCTCGCTCGCCACTCGTTGTAGCAAACAACAAAAGCACGTCATATAAGTTTCAACCAAGTTAATCAACTAAGTTAGAGAATTGCTTCAACCTTGTTGAAAATAGCCATCGCTACCTGCAGTTCAGTATGTTACACCACATGCTGATTGCTTGAAACCGGCCCGGCTTTGACAAACGTACCTGTGCAAATCCAACGTGATGATTTTCTTGGGTCGGAATCAACCGTAGATCATCTTTTGACTTGGGTCTAGAATGATAGTGGGTCAACCGCGTCGTATTCTAGCTGCGCGAAGGCAGCTTGGCTCTGCAAAGTTGAATCCTTCATGCCCGTGCCGGACATACCGGTGGGGTCGGGCGAACCAGTCGTTGGACACAAGACTGGGTAATTATTGAAACTGGATAGGATGCTCGAAGCAGCACGGTCGGGATATGCAGGTTGAATGGAACGAAAAAAGAAGGACACAAAAATGTCCCCAGAATCCGTCTACTAGCTTGATCGAATTATCAGAAATCTCTATAATGTTGTTTGCTATAGTGATAGTAATAATGATAATATCCAGGAGACAGTCTAAAGCTCGGATTTGAGGCTTTTCCAGTCTCTGGCCAACTTTATATAGTTCAACCAGAAGTTCTGGTGAGCATGTCAATACTCTCCACTAGCGTATACTAGCGGTGCGCCATTGCGTTCCTCCCGAGCCCCCATTTTTTTAAATTCGACAGATCTAATCTTTTGTCCCTTTTGAGGTTGAAACTCCGAGCTTGTGGCTGCCAATCTCCTAATTGAAGAGCTTGGTTTAAGCCAGGGGTATGATGCGATCGCGTCAAAAGCATCTTAGGCTGCCATTTACCCAATGGGAAATGGATCTACTTGTGGTGTGCAGGTTCTGGAAGAGATCGAATTCCACCCTTCAAGTGCGCTGGACTTGGATAGCGATACTTGCCTTTTGAAATCAACCGCAATCAGATATGCCGGGCACTTCAAGCCGGCCTTGTCATGCTGTTCCTATATTCGCATACTCATATCTCATTGTGATCCGGCTGTTAGGGAGCGACTCGAGCCACTGTACCAGGAGAATTACTTTATTTAGTGTGATGACGACCCATATTTCCCCTCACTACGTACTTTTGTTTGTTGTAGTTCTTCACGCTTCAGGCTTATTCCCAGAAGCGACGATCTCCGCATTAACTGTGACATTCCATGGCAGAGCACTCATTCCTGAAGAACGGAATCTTCGGGGTGCTTCGGCTTTCGTTTGATCCTACTGATCACCATTTACCTAAACTGGCAACTATCTATCCTATCCATCGTCATGCCTATGACGATACATAAGTATACAGTCGACGGCTTATGTTGCTGGCGTGGTTTTCTCGACAAACCCTCTTCCTTGATCTCCCATTATTTGCCACTTTTTACTACGCACCAGGTAAATGATGCGATCATCATTTGGATTTATTTGCATGGCTTGCCCCTAAGCCAAAATTGGGTAATTTCAACTCCAAACTACCCCTGTCATGCGGATGTGGCACACACTGTCTCGGGACGTTACATACTTTGTCTCAGAGGGCGACTGATCTACTCCATATTGCAAGCCACCTCCCTAATGGCCGAAGATCGACGGCCACGGGGTGAATTAGGCGTCCAAGAAGCGTCCACTTGAGATCTCCTTTGTCCACTTACACCGGCGTTCCGATGAAAATCTCTGTACAGTTCATTCAATGCTGAACAAAAGATCGGTCATGCTGCCTTGCCAAAGGGCAAATTAAGCTTACGCTAGCCGTGCTCGGCTTCGGGAGGTCCCTTTTTTCCATTCTTAAATCGTTAAGTGTGCCGACAATGTCCACCCCGCAGCAACGAGGACGACATAGCATGCAGAAGAGGGAAGTTTCAGCTACCTTAGCTTTGGGTTGACATAATGCAGTCGTAATCCAACGCATCATTGATCCTTCAGAATTTAGCCTGTGTGTGCGGATCCGTAACTCAGTTTTGACCACATTGTTGGTAGTGGAGTACTGGGCCCCAATTGAGCAACATGTGTTAGGCATGATTAATTTTGGCGTCATATAATCTCTCCGTGTACTGTAAATACCCTTCTACTCTTTCGGAAGAGTGAAGAAAAAGCCGAACCAGATCTAGACACCATGGCCATCAAATTGTGTGCTATGAACTGGAAATGATAAATCATTACGGGGCAGCAGAAGTACGGAGTAGAAAGCGAGAATATTCATTTTATGAAAATTGTGCCACAAGGGCACATAGGAACTCTTTCAATATGCCGGCATGCAAGGACCAATCGACTTCTTTGGGCCAGGGCGCTTCTTCACGCACAATATTGCCGAGGCATTATTCACGGCGTTCGAAATAAATCATCCAAGGTTGATGCCACTCGAATAGTTTCTTCGTCCTCGAACGGACGCCCAACTACTTGGATCGTGCTCGGCTGGTTCATGAACATCTCCGGATTATCTAAGTTTGAATCCCAGTTAGTAAAAATTGTTGTCTGTAGCATAGGATAAGCTCCAGTGGCACTGACATAGTTCATAGTTGGGTTTGTCAAAGGGATTGGTATCCAACGGGGAATATTGTTCGTCCAAGACGTCTCGTTCGGGGTCTATCTTAAAGTTGGGAATCGGTAGAATGACGGATGGATAGTCGACAAGATTGAATAGAGATGTATATCCCCAATATAGGTTGAAATCATGAGGATAGCCCACGCCGGGAGCGGGAGGTAATATCAAAGCATCGATGGTCCGGCCAGTTGAGGTTTTATCGGTAGTTCTATCCCACACCTCTGCAAATTTCTCTTTCAAGAATCGCGTGTGAATATTTGACTACAACCTGCATTAGTTACGGTATATCTCAGCAATTTACATCGTTGGAAAGAACATGGAGACATACCTGTAATGCTTCTGCAGCGGATTTCGCTTGAGGGTCGAATATTCTAAGGAGTTCGGCGAATGCAGGGATAATAGGCTCTCCAGACGCTTTCAATGTGGCTTCAGTGGTGCTGGATCCTGATTGATAATAAATTTCGAACTGCGACCACGTTAGTATTCCATGAGCACTGTTTTCAAAATCCCTGGGCCTCTCACAGTAGTTTTCATAGCCTCCCAGCAATCAAATGGAGGCTCAAATTCATGCACTTTAGACCGAACCAATCAGATAAATGTGCTCCGATAAAGAAGGATTGGGGCTCACTCTGCCTACCTTCGTGGCCATTACTTTCTAGGACCTTTTTCGTGTGCTCAAGAGCTCGCAGGACCGGTGGATGGGGCATGACAACTCCATCCCACTTCATGATCCCAATTGCAAGCTTACGATCCAAAGCACCCAGTTCCCTCCACGGGACAGGCACAGATGTCACATCATATTTATGGTTCGGATGCGAGTTTATCACCCGGGTGAACAACTCAAGGTCCTGCAGAGAATGGCAGACAGGCCCACAAGAGAGCTTGATCGTAAGATTACCACCATTTGTACTTTGCATCCCACCCTTGGGTATCCGGTCAGAGGTTGGCCGAATGCCATATAGTCCGTTGAAAGCAGCAGGGACTCGAATCGACCCTCCCATGTCCGTAGAGGGCGCGATAGGGCTGCCTCTCATCGCCACTAACACAGAATCTCCACCAGAACTACCACCTGCTCCCAGGTTCCTGTTGTATGGATTTGTGGTGCGACCCCAGAGATTACTGACCGTTTCCAAGGCCATACCCGACTGGGGCATCGTCGTCTTGCAAAAGAAAATCGCCCCTGCATTGCGCAGAGTTTCTATCAGGGTGGAATCATGCCTAGCAATGTTGTCCTTTCTCGCGACGTAGCCCATGGTTACAGCATGGCCAGCAATTTCATGCGCATCCTGGTGTCTGATATCAGCATGTGAGAATATTTACCATAATGAACCATGTACTGTCTTTACCTTTAATGCGACAGGAATTCCATGCAGGGGGCCTTGTAGCTTGCCGCTATAGGCAAAGGCCTCATCCAGTTCGTTGGCTCGCCGGAGCCCATCCTCAAAAAACCATTCAGTTAGACAGTTTGTCTATTAAAAAGAACATCAGCGTGGCTCCATAAAGACAGGATTGGTTTATAGTACAAGTTGGTGGGCGATAGCAGCCCGAGCAGCAAAGGCTTCTAGGACCTCTGATGCTTTCACTTCTCTCAACTTCAGACGATCAAGTAGCTCGATAATCGTGAGCTCTGTTATGGCAAGTTGATCTTTTGTTATGAGGCCACATTCATAAGGTATGTGGGTAACATCCGTTAAGTCACGATATTGTCTCGGATTCAGCTTCCAGCGAGCTGGAATAGATTCTAGCACGGCATTTTGGGCCCTTTGGCCTATGGCTTGCCACGACATCTTGGGTATCCAGAATGAATTCAACACTTCCTAGGAGACCATTGAGTTTTAGAAAACCCAAACTTTTGCTACAAGAGTAACCAACTCTGCCAGATAGTGAGCTGAATAATACGGTTAGTAGACAGACAATGAAACTGATCCGATCGTCTTCCTTATTTCCTAATCCAGTGCTTGGTAATATGGATGCCGCATCCACAGGGTCCATCAACATAGGAATATCCGATTGGCCACCAGGTGGGCCACGGGAAGATGAGAAAGGCTCCCGCTACTTTAACTTGCCAGCAGTTGTCCGTATGCGTAATTATTTCTCGTGAGGTATATTGGTATTGCATCATTTTCAGACACAAACTAAGACGAAGATTCAGTTGAAAATCTCATGGGAGCAAAAGCGCAGACCCTATTCGGGCTGTTTCTGTTGAATGCAGGGTCGGTGGCAATGCAAGCTCGGAGGAAAGGGGCCGCATCGTTGTTCTTTGTTTCTATCCAATCAAATGGTTATATCCCTGGCACACTGTTACAGGGGTTGGATTTCGTGATCGCCCATCACGTAGTCTCGCATGATTAGTGCTTTAGCGCAACCACAGATCCCTATTCCTTTCCAAGACACGACGGAGTAAAGACTCTCCACCTCGATTTATAATCAGTGTTTAGACTATGGAGTACCAGGATGTCAATTTCTTTGTTTGATATGTGGTTGTATAAACTAATGTGCATCTCGACCGTAATTGAAATTGTGGCTCAAACAAAGGCTTTCCGGTATTCTCTAATAGCCAGTGCTTTTTCCTAGATTGTTTTTTTTTCAACTCTTCGAAGTGCTGCCCTCGTTTAGACAAGCTCATATTACTCTTGGCTTTAACTGTTGATCTTTTTCTTTGCCAATCCGCGCCTTCATTTCAGGATGACACAGACTATAATTGACAACGTCGCCGCCAAGGGTGTTTCATACTATACGCCGGCTCAGAATCCTCCGGCAGGAACACAGCTCGAGGGCTCAGTCAAACTTTTTACCCCAATTACTATTCGGGGGTTGACACTTCCAAATCGTCTATTCCTTGCTCCTCTCTGTCAGTACTCTGCCAAAGATGGCTATGTGACTGACTGGCATCTGGCTCATCTGGGCGGAATTCTGCAGCGAGGTCCTGGCATCGCTATCATGGAATCGACTGGCGTACAGAAAATCGGTCGTATCACGCCTCAGGATCTCGGGCTGTATGAGGATGGTCAAATTGAGCCTTTGAAAAGGATCACCGAATTTGCTCACAGCCAGAGCCAGAAGATTGCCATTCAGCTTGCCCATGCAGGTCGAAAGGCGAGTGCAGTAGCTCCTTGGTTGAGCATCAATGCTATGGCGGTTGAGGAAGTTGGAGGTTGGCCCAATGAGTTGGTTGCACCGTCCGCTATTCCTTTCGAGGACGGAGTCAACAATGTCCCCAAGGCTTTAACTTTGGAAGATATCGACCTCTTGAAAAAAGACTGGGTCTCAGCAGCGAAGAGAGCTGTACAAGCCAACTTCGATGCTATTGAACTCCATGCTGCCCACGGATACCTGCTGCATCAGTTTTTGAGTCCGGTCAGCAACAAAAGGACCGATCAGTATGGAGGCAGTTTTGAAAACAGAGTCAGGCTCTTGTTGGAAATTTCCGCAGATATTAGAGCAAATATTCCGGATACCATGCCTCTTTTCATTCGGATCAGTGCGACCGATTGGTTCGAATTTGATGAAGACTTGAAGAAAGAGTTCCCTGAAAGCTGGACTGTTGCGCAGTCTGTTCGACTGGCTCCACTTCTAGCTGATCGGGGTGTCGACTTGGTGGACGTCAGCTCAGGTGGTATCTCTGCTAAATCCGCCATTGCCATCAAACCTGGTCCGGCTTATCAGGTGCATTTGGCCCAGGAAATCAAGAAAGCCGTGGGAGACAGATTGTTGATCACAGCTGTTGGAGGAATTAAAACTGGTGCTCTTGCTGAAGAGGTTGTAAACTCTGGTATCGATGCAGTGCAGGCTGGACGGTGGTTTCAGCAAAACCCTGGCCTGGTTCGAGCTTTTGCAAATGAGCTTGGTGTCAGTGTGAGGATGGCTACGCAGATTGATTGGAGCTTTGAAGGTCGCGGGAAATCACGCAACAAGAGCTCGTGATTAATTAGTTTGTCAATTAGATCTTCTACTTCATTTTTAATCGGCTTTCTTTCCTTACATACAATACATTATGTTTGATTAAAAGTCACCTAATACTGACTCACATGGAGCCACTCCATGTCATTGACGATTATTGTAGGAGCGAAGAGTAAATCCTTTCCCCAAGCTGGTAGGTCTTTAATCTCAATGTTCTCATGTGATTCATTCCGTCGATAGCGAGTAATAAAGGTCTTCGGGCATACATTCAACTTCAAGTAATTCATTCTCATATTCCATTCTCTAACCCTTGGACGACTGTTGGTTTGCTGCATATGTAATATATAACGCTTCTATGATATTTATACAGGTTTCTTTCTCCGAACAACTGTCGCTGCATAAATCATTACTGTAGCTAGAAAGAAGCAAGATCCCATAAAAACTTGAGCTCCAATATAGCTCCCATTCTGCGCTGAGATGATCGCACCTGCGATTGGATTGCCCGTTAAGGTAGCAAAACTGATCGCTGTGAAGTTCATCCCTGTGCGTGCTCCTCGCTTGGAAAGATCACCCGTAAGACTCGATACACCGGCAGGGAACAGGCTGAGTATGGCACCAGCGACGATTCCATATACAACTGTCCAGGCGTACAGGCCACCTGAAGTACTAACAGCCATCCATGAGAACATAGAGATTCCCGCTATTACTGAAACGGGTATCAGCATGTTCAATGGTCCTACAGTGTCCGCGAAATGATTTGAAACCATTCGACCCACGACGCCTACCCCATTCAAAATCAGTAGGATGTTGAGGGACTCAGTAAATGAAAGAGGCGGTGCCAGAACATCGCGACTGAAAGATGCCAAGTAATAATATCCGAAGAAAACCGCCCAGAAGTTCTGTCCATATCGTCAGCCATTGGAAAGGAGAAAAGCAAGAACATTTGATGAAGAAAAGAAGCTTTGGCGTACAAAAAACATTCCAATGGTGAACAAGAGAAACTGTGGTTCTTTGAAAGCAGCCCATTCCACAAGTCTTCCCTCCTGTCGAGCCTTTATCAGGGGTTTCATGAATATGACAACAAAAGCCAACGTGGATACTTGCACGAATCCAATCGCTCTCAATGCCCAGTCGATGCCAGCTGACGGGATAAGTTGTCTTGCCATCGCAGAAAACACAAGCCCGCCAGTCACAGAACCACACGTGGTGATTCCAAGTGCGAGCGAACGTCGCTTTTCAAAATAGGTCGATACAACCGATACTGCTGGAGTGACAAGGCAGCCACTACCTAAACCACAGCATAGTCCTTGGGCTAAAATGAATTGCCAATATTGAGTAGAAACCGAGGCTGTGAAAATTCCAATTGTGACCATTATCGTCCCACATAATAAGACATGGCGTAGATATCCGCCATCTGTGAAGCGGCCAATAAAACCGCCGATAAAAAAGCTAAGGAAGACTTGGATAGATCCTATCCATGATATTTGTCCCGATGGACGGTCGAGAAAGTCTGTATAGTACATCTGGAAGACTCCAAAGCTGTTTATGACTCCCCATGTGTTCATAAACAAGAAATGTCCACATAATACTGTGTCAAAGGTTAGTTAGAATAATGATTGATTCTCAAGTGCTGAGTTGAAGGTACCCCACCACATAGCCAAGCCCTCCAGCCGCCATCAGGTGGTGATGTCTGGATTTCCTCCTCTGTCCTGACAGGCAAACACTTCTCTTGATCACGCATCGTTTTTTTTTTGTCAATGATTTGCGAAGCCTTCTATTTTTTGGGCGCAATTGATTGTGGTACTGCAAAATTTATATCGGTTCGCGGTCAAAGAACCGCAAAGCACATCGATTGAATGGATTCAGTGAGATTTTGCAAATAGTACTACCTGGTACTATACCGTTTTTACAAACAATTACCTATTACGAATGGTAATTATTTACTCAACGCAATATACTGCGTTGAGTTTCCCGTACTTTCACAAATAGTAAATGTTTCTGTGTGTCATTGATAGAATTCGGAGATTCGGAGACTTCTTGCTTGACATGCAGGGGTCTTTCCTCCGAGCTCCGAGTGATTTTATGTCGACTATACATCGACCGGTCATTTTCGTCACGGGCATGGGGAGGAATATTGATCGTTCGGCGCATTATGTCGAATCGGTATCGATCAGCATCTTGAGTAGAAATGATGCGATATTCAATAGTGGAAACTCGAAAAGCCCATCTTTGTGACAATTCCACGTAGGCCATTAACACATACCTTTGGATGGAGCTTTCGATTTAGATTTGGCAGTTTAGTAATTATACAAGTATCTCTATGCATTATAAGGTACTTGAAGTCTATGCACTACGACGGTACATGCTTTGTTTGTGTTCTGTTTCTAATTGATACCTATAAATAGGTATTAAATCACCGAATCAAGTGCAACAAGTGCTTCTATTTTTTAGGCTCAAGTATGAATTATTGATATTTTAGCAAAGAAGGTGTAAATTCAGAACTAATACTTAGTTTTAAAGTCCCAATGACTCTCCCTGATCCTTCAGTCGTATAATGAAAGCCTCAACTTCATCTTTTGTAGTCAGTCTATTGCATGCAATTCGAATGCAATCCCCATGAGACTTATATGGGGCGTAATCAATCTTCCACCCCTCATCCGTCATACGCTCATAGAGAACATGAGTATTCCGACTGTTGATATCCGGGTTACGCACATCGGTGGTCTGCGTGTGCGCTTCTGCCTTCGGTCGCCAATAGAAGCAAACTTGAGCGAAAACTTTTTCAACATCTCCGATCAAGTCAAATTGAAGATGTCTTTGCACAAGTCTCGCTAGATACTGTGCGACATCGACAGTTCTCTCAACTTCACGGCCTATGGCGGACCTTCCGTAGTATATCCAGTGTAAAAACATCTTCGTCGCATCTGAGCGCCGGGAGCATTGCACTGTGAGTGAAGCTAGGTCTCTTATTCTATCAAATGAGGGAGCACCGTCCAAGAGCTTAGAGTTTCGCCAGTCGATTCCGTCACTGTAGCTTGAGGCATCGCTCTTATGCGGAGCAGTCGCACTGGATGCGTCGTTTTGTGCATTTTTGTCATGGAAAAGATACCCTGCATCGAGCTTATTGGCAAGCCAGAGATGTCTCACATCACGAGTCAACAAGAAAGCGCAGACGAGCGGTACACCCAGCATTTTGTGGGGATTAAACGCAATAGAATCCGCTTGCTCACTACCTTTGAGGAGATGTCTTAGATTTTCAGAGAACGCGACGGCACCTCCCCAACAGGCATCAACATGGAACCAAGCATCTGCTTTCCTTGCAATTCTCCCAATTCGATCGAGAGAATCGAAGGCGCCGTTGACTGTATTCCCCGCCGTAGCGTTGATGAACAATGGCACACGGCCCTGTTCAACTGCACTTTTAACTGCCGTCTCGAGCAAGTCAACGTCCATTGTCTCATCTGCCAGTGTTGGAATTTTGAAGACAGAGTCTTGGCCCAATCCCACAATCTGCGCCGCATTGGACACGGAATAATGAGCTGCTTCTGAGACAAAAATGGCATATTTGCCAGGTACAACGCCGTGTCGTTTGGAATCTGGTGATATGATGTTACGCGCAACAGTCAACGCGAGCATATTTCCAGCAGCTCCTCCTGGCACCGTGATACCTCCGGCATGGATACCATCGAGACCGAACATCCTCGCCAGCTCTATGCTAATACCTTTCTCAATGGATGTTAGGGCTGGTGATGCACGCCATACATGTCCGTTATTATTCAAAAGAGAGAGAAACAGATCAGCAGCGACCCCAGGAGGAGACGGTGCCGAGACTAGCTTTCCCAGGAATCCAGGAGAGGAATTGTTTATCGAATGTTCACTTAGAATGTGAACGGCATTTTCGAAGCCCTTCTGGCCAGACCCCTCATCTGAGAGGCGCTCGACCAGCATTTCAAAATCATGAGTAGAGTCATCCGATTTCGATGATGCTCGATCGATAGGCCGCGATGCCCCTTCTGGTATGGACAGCTTCTGAAATGTCGTACTCTGGACAATTTGCACTAGCTATGGTCGGTCAGCTTTTAGTCCAAGTAAGAAGTATCATTCAATTCTACCTCTTCGATTTGCTGCCATCTCGCCGATGATCTATCTTCGGTATTTTTCAACTCCATGGTTATGCAGAATATTTCAAAATTTAGTCTTCAAGTGCGTGCTGGGCTGGTTGAAAGCGTACGAGTAAAGGTTTCAAAGGGTTTCTGCTTCTTTAGGGAAACTGTCGGTCATATAACTTTCAGCTTTCATGGGATGTCTTCTCAATTACTTGACAGCCATTGAATATTAAATTGTCTAGCCAGATCGTCTCAAGTTTTTTCAATATCTCCACCTCTTCTCTCGTGTCTATTCGGTTAATCTCACTCGCAATATATCGAAGATGAAGGCTCCACTATTCGTCAAGTACTTTGCAGCTCAAGGACGTATGCAGGTCTCTCCCCAATCGGAAGACTTCGGAGCATTCATCATCACACAAAGTCTCCGACCTTTCTTCAGGCACAACTTTAGGAAAAGCATGACCGCTTGCTCAATACACAGGTTTTCGGAGAATTCCAATTTTTATCGGATCCGGATTTTCCCCTCTGTCGGATTGAGATGGCGGGAAAGAAGATGTTTGGTAGGTCCACTCTATGTCACGCAGGCAGCGAACACAATCTCATCCTTCCATGTATTTTGCTGAGTATCTCTATTTTCCCTCTTTGCTTCGTTGCAAGATCCTTCAGCTCTAGGATATCTTCTAAATAGAATTTACCGTTGTCTTTACTGTTGTGGTCTCTTTTATTTGACGCCTAGTTCACCTTCGAGATGGATACGCAAAATTGGTATCGAGGGGAGTACTTACTATCAACCGATCCCAAACTACTTCAAGTCGACGCTATCAATGTCGCATTGGGTTCCGATATGGTATGGTGGGCGAGCGACTTGCCGGCAGTCGCTCTTTTGAAAGCACTCAAAAATTCCCTATGTTTCGGGCTTTACAAAATCGACTCAAGTCAGGAATCAAATGGCACCATCAACCTTGAGCGTGCGGGTGAGTGGCAATCTTATTTCAGTACAAAGAAAGACGCTCTAACAAAACTCATCCCATATCAAGGATCTATCAAGCAAATTGGACTTTTGCGTGTGATTACTGATAATGTCACATTTGCTTACCTTACCGATTTCTATATCCTTGATTCATACCAAGGATCAGGCCTTGCTCGCTGGATGCTCGATATTTTCAACGAAAGACTTCGTCAGTGGCCGTATCTTCGGCGTGCAATGCTCCTTACGACTGACAAGATGCATCTCTTCAACAAACTCCTTGGTATGAAGAATTACAGTGAATTTGATGGAATGAACGGGGTATCTATTGCAATGGTCGAAGGTCCGGGTGCTCAGCACTGATTGGGATAGATTTGCTGGGAATTATACATCTTTCATTTATACTTAGCTACCGAACTATTCATGCATTTTTGTTCACAGAATGAATCACCGCTTGTGTGCATATGTTAAGTTATCTCACGTTGGCAGTTCAATTTTTTGATTGAAAGCAAAATCAGTTTAGTTGTAATTGATTTTCGAACATACACTTAAGTTTCGTGTTTCAGTTTCCAGTGGCTGATCCACCCAGTTACTTTATTTCCGTGCTATAACTATACATTTCAGGATTCAAAAGACTAACCAGAACGCTAATTATCAATGAATCGGAGAGCCAAAAGATTATGGTAGCCTTAATTTTGTAACCTTTACATTTCAAGGACGAGATTTATTGTCACGCGTTGCGTTTTTGGATAAAATGTCAATTCCGAAAGGAGAAAAAAAGGGGGGGGAAATACAGTACACAAATCTCGCCAAAGCGTCCGATAGTCGAACTCCACAATTAAGATTGAAATGCTACCGGATGCTAGTTGGATGTTTTCCAGATCGCTCTGTCGAGCACCAGTAACACCAAGAGGGCAACGAACGGGCCACGAAATGTTCCGGATGGACTGAAACTCCATCTCCGATAAATCACAAGTTTTCATGATTTAATGAGCCGATCCCCGAATTATAGCTCCGAGTGTCTGCGGCCTCGCAATCGTATGTTCCGACCGGATGGCAGCGAAAGCTCCCAAATCTGCCATTCGAAATCCGTGTCAGACCACTAAGAAAACTGGCTACATTGTGGTTTCGAGAGTTGACATTGGGGATAAAAGGGTTGCAAAACTCGACGACGAACAGTATCTCGACAAGAACTTCAAAGTCAATAATAGCACTCTGCCTACTATCATTCTCAAAATGGCCGTCAGCCGTCCTGAAGAATACAAGGATGTTCGCATCGCGGACCTATCCACCATCCAATTCTACAATCTGTTCGACAAGAACAAGTCCGAGATGAAGAAGTTGCTCAATGCCTGCGAGGAAGATGGCTTCTTCTATCTTAATCTCCAAAGCGAGGGATCCGAGAAGTTCTGGAAAGATTTGGATGAAATCGATCGGATCGCCAAGGGCTGGTTCGCTCAGCCTGCAGCAGTGAAGCTAAAGACCCCTACTGTCTCTCTATCGCATGGGTGAGTTTTTGGTCCTGATTCGGTTTGGATTCTCTTTCAAGGTTAAATGACTGACTGTTTTTGGATCAGATTCAAGGCAGTGGGCAACCAGTCTGGAGCGGTTGAATCACAAAAAGACGGATTTGAAGCTCTGAAGGTGAGATTCAGAAGATAACAGCTGCTATAAGACTCACTAACAACAAGAACAGATTGGGAAATCGGAGCTAGATGGAAGATGGGCACTTCCATCCGTGGTGCAAGACAACCTTTTGCTCTTTGATCAATTCACTGCCATGTGCCATTTCATCTCCAAGCTTCTGCTGGACTGTCTATCCGATGAATTGGGTCTCAAGGGAGAAGCTCGTCTTGAAACCCACCATCGCGATGACTGTCGATCAAAAAGCACCCTTTACTTCCTTCACTATCCTCCAACTATTTTGGACCCAAGCAAAGTTGGCCAAAACATGCACACGGATATCGGCACTTTCACCATTTTGCATGCCCCGCAATGGGGACTTCAGGTATTCTCACCCGAAGAAGCCGTATGGAAATACGTTGAACCACGACCTGGCCATGCAGTCATCAATGTCGGTGACACTCTACGCTTTCTTTCGGGAAAGCGACTTCGTTCTGCATTGCATCGTGTGCTGCCGGCGGGTCAAGTTCAAGCTGAGGATCGCTACTCTATTTCGTACTTTCTGCGAGCATCGGACTCGACAGAGTTTGAAGATAGCAACGGTGATGACTCGAGTGCAAAGCAGTGGTATCTTAAAAAGTATGAAACATATGAGTTGCCGCATATCATTCAGAAGGAGCAAACCACACTCTCCGGTGGCATGGCACAGGAGCTTCAGGCTTCATTTTAGCGCATTTCTATGACTCCAAAGGTGTGATGAGTTGAAATTAGCACAGGTTTCTGGCTCTGAAAACATATTTATGGGCATGGTAGCAGCTAGCTGGCTCATAAACACAATAGAATCTTGTTTTTTCAGGACCTGAGTCTGGCTCATGTACTAAATAAGGTGTTTCCCTTGTGGAGGCCCCAAAATCCATGCTATTGTAGAAACTTGTTCAACCCACCTTCTCTTTTTTTTGCAAAACACAGGAAAGATAATTTCTGCTTTCTGACTTGCTCCTCGTTAACAAGGCCATCGGATAGACCTGCGACAAAGCTGGCGTAATCACCGTTGACAGCTGATGTACCTTCAATTGGTCTGAGAACCATCGAACCGGAGCGTTATCAAAGAACGAGTCGCAAGGTCTTCGTTATACCGACAAGAATGAAATGGACTCGGTGGTACCATTGTAGCAAGACTCAGGAGTGGCCAAAGATGCACATGGAAATGGTCGATCACAAAGACGTGCAATGCCGGGTGCCATTCTGTATTGGACACGCGTTCGAATATCGCTTCGGGTATGGATGAGTCTTTCAAACAATGAAAAACTGACGTTGGTCGTCTGAGTTAGATGAGGTAACGGAGTCGAAACTCCTCAATACAGTCCGTGCACCTGTCCTCGCTGTGCAGAACGGTACTTTGGCCTTACCGAGATAATGTTGCTGCAGATTGCTCCATGCTTTTTTCCAAGGCATGCTCCATTCCGCCAGTGTTCTCCTTGAGTCGGAATACTTTAGAGACGAACAGAAATTGTCGCAGCCTGACACATTGTACCATAAACTGTTTCTCGTTCTCCTCATGGTGCTTTTTGCGTACTATCATAATGCAATCTTTCAATTTTGATGATGGTGATCGTGTCCGGATAGTTGTTTTATGGAGAAATGCGCCGTTGTCATCACTGACAGACATCTCCCGGAAACCAATGAGTCGCTCCATTGCAATTCGTACCTGTCAGGACAATATCAAAATTGACTCGATTCCGGGACTTTAGTAGGTTTTCAGGGAAATCTGCGACTGGAAATCTGATTTCGGTTGGAGAGAAGAGAACGGCTCTATCTTAGACAGTGATACATCGAATACATCGATGTATCACTGTCGAAGCTGACTCAAGTATCAAGAAGAGAGCGTTTTGTCTCCATGTCAGGAACCAATATACCTATATAGACATAGGTATTCTGCCCGGGTAAAGTCTTCTAGCACCGCGCCGACCACTTCTATCACGGCCCCAAAAGAATTTGAGCCAATTTTACAGCTTGGCACGCCGACTTTGGTCGAGTTGAAAGATCCAATCTCACTCAAAGTGCAAAATAACCCTTTCTCCATACATCATGACTATATGCCGGCTTTTATCGCAGGCAAGTATCTAGATCTTAGAATGGAATCAGTAGATGTCGCAGGCAGACACAAGATTAATCATTTACGCTATCTGCCCCTCCCTCAGAGTCTCTGCCATCAATGAGTATCCATTTCCATTTTCACTTTCTCTTTTTCCCGAAACGAATCTGTTCCGTACAAGGTAGTGGCTTTTTACCAGTCACTGCAAAAGAGAACATTGTCAGTCGCTGGCTCTGAATCTCCTGTAGATTTATGCTTACCGATTTTTGGTACACCCGTTCGATGTAGTCGATTTGGAACAGCATTCTTCGAATAGTGAGGTTTGCGTTCCTCCGACAAGCGAACTTCCTAACCGGATCAGATCGCTGAGCCACAATCCAACATCCGGAGATCGGGGAATGTCTCCAGTTACGGAAGCAGGTTGGAACGCGAAAAACGCTGTTTGATCTGCTATTCGACACCGAAAGAACCGCACGCCACCGACCGCAGAATGAAACAGTCTGCGGAACGCAGACGATTCAAGTCACAGAGGTACCTAGACTTTCCAAAGTGGGAAAGTCTTCCATTTTTTCGGCGTTCTATGTGCAAGGTTGTAGTCAGCAAAACTGGACGGTTAAAAACATGCGTAAACTACATAGTATGTAGGAGACAAGTAATGAGGCATAATAGTACATGGAAATATCTCTAGGGCCAAGGGCGGAATTGGGACTTGGGATAATACAGGATGAGGAAGAAAAGAAAGAAAAACTGAATACATGCCTTGTATATGGAAAGATACTCCGAGAATCAACACTACCGGTGGTAGTCAGAAGTGAAGATGGGCTGAGAGAAGTATGAAGAAGAATAAAAAAAGAAAGAAAGGAGAAACGAGGGGGGACTGTTTGTTTACTTTTTATATCAAGGCAGGAACTATTGAGATACCTGCAATAGAAGAGTAAACAACGAGAAAAAGAGAAATTGCAATCCATAGTTCCTTCTTGCTTCGAGTAGAATTACTCATACATAAGGTATCATACTCTAACATGGCTGTACTCTGTACTCAGACTCTTCCTATCTACCGATATGATAACTAACCCTAACTCAATCTCAATCTAGTAGTATCCCACCATAGAACCCGAGGCCGATATTCAAATACTCTCTCCGGATGAAGTATACATTTATAACTCATCCATGGACTTCTACAAAGGGCCATAAGATGTAGGTCTCAGTACTTTTGGGGGGGGTCTTCATTGTAAGCTAGTGGATCCGTTTACTTCAAATCGGCAGGTCAAGATTACGTAATCGCGTAGTCAGTCTATTTTGGAGTCTTCCCCAACGCAATCGAGCAAATTCTTGTAGTTTTCATGTAGAATGGGGTTAAATGCTGGTCCGAAAATATTTCTGGGGTTTATTGTTGTTGAGTGTAGAAGGTCACAAGTTTTGGTAGACGCTGGTTGCAAGAATTTGGAAATTGACCGTACAGTGTCGTTATGTCCTTGCGCTACCAGCGTATCCACATGGATGGTTTACTCTTCTCGCAATACATGATTCACAACCTTGTGAATCATGTATTGCGTGGAGTCTAAGTAGCCGCTTGATCACTTATGCTATTCACGATTGAAAAAGTCTTTCAATTTTGCATAGAGGTTAATTCCCCGACTTCCTGCTACATGATGGCCTTTGTCTCTGTCCATCGATATATAAAAGGCCTGCTCGTCAATGATAATAAAAAAAGCCTGGACACTTTCCATGAGGCAAAAGAGAACTGCGTATAGATTCATACTAGAAATGAACGCCAAATACTACCTAGCACTTAGGTAGCTTCTACCAATACTTCCTTCATCTTTGAGAATTTTGATTGTCAAAATTCTAGATAACTGCCCGCTCCATCAGAGGCTGACCTTCAGGAATACGCAAATAAGACAAAACACCCAGATCCAATGTCTTAAACCCCCCATGCACAATCAGCTCTGAAATTCCCCGTCCACAAGCGGGTGCTTGCTGGCTACCGTGTCCAGAAAACCCAGCAATGAAACAAAAATTACCAATATTGCTGTGAGGACCAACGATAGCACTATGGTCAAAGACATTGAACTCGTAGTGCCTCATCCACGGGTTGATCACTCGAGCGGACTTGAACTGGGGAATTCTGTGAGAGATAATTGGGAAAATCTTCTCATTCCAGGCATCTTCAGCAAAGTCGAAGTCGTCCACGTCAACAGCATTATCGGGCCCGATTGGTGGGCAGCCCACGAGATAATCCTTTGCACCGTAAGGTCTTAAATGCACACCCGAAGGGTCAATTGTCAATGGAAGATCTTCAGGAAGAGGATCATCGACCTCGAAAATGTATGTATAGCGCCGACGAGCTTCTATCGGTACCTCAATTCCAGCTAACCAGGCTACGTTTGCAGCACGAGCACCTGCCGCGTTGACCACATTGTCGGTTGCGATATTTTGACCACTACGTAGAATGATAGCTTTGACGGCACCATCTTCAACAACCATGTCGATCACCTCGTTATGGATATACTCAACTCTATTTCTGCGGGCGTTTCGGCGCATTCAATCAACCATGCCGAGAGCATTGAAACAACCCTCATTTTCAGTATTCAGACTTCCAGAATCAATGTCATCCACGTTGAACCACGGATATTCCCTCCTAATATCTGCACTGGACACGATTTTTGTACCTGCACCGCAGCTCTCCTGTAGCTGCCGGTCTTTCTGCAAAACCTCCGTGAATGCAGGGGAGTCGGATAGGTAAAGATAACCGGATTGGCGAATGGGAGGATTAGGAACGCAAGGATCCGGCCCGAAATTGTCACCGAATTTGTTCACGAAGTCCGCGGCGTACTGAGCAATTTCAACATTCATCTTCGTTGCAAATTGCTGTCGCATACAAGTGTTGCTTGCTTGCGTTGCGGAATATTTCAGGGAAGGATCTCGTTCGATGACCAACACTGAACCCTCGAAATCAGGGTTTTGAGTGAGGTGCCAGGCCGTGGACGAGCCACTAGTTGCACCTCCAATGATAATCACATCGTAGTGTGTCCGGGATGGAATTGTTTCAAAGTTTGGGATGGTCATAGTGATTTTCGGGTGCATTGAAAAAGGTAGAGAAGTTATGCTTCTGTTCCCAAGACTCAGAAGTTAACTTTTCCACCGATCTATATGGAATTTGTCTCAAATTCCATTAGATCGGTGGAAAGTCCCACTCGCGATAAGTTTCCAGATTCTGCATTTCGACTGGGGTGGGTCGACCAATGTTAAATAATACCAGATCCACTGGCCAAAATCGAGCCATTTATCGTAACTCCTAGAAAGAATTTTGAAGTAAACCTTGGAATACGTTGACCGTCTGAGTGCATACCCTGTATTTGTCAGCTGAGAAAAGGAAGTTGTTGCCGGTAACGTGATCTTCTTATTGGAAGTATATGAATAGCCACGACAACAAATGCACTGGATTAGCAAAGTACAAAATCAAGAATATTTCGAGCCATCTACAAAGCAAAACCATTTCAAGTCTACTTCTCAACTTATCATTGTTTCTTCGATCAGTATTCAAAATGAGTCGTATATTCATGTATGACTTCAACTCGTTGAGAAGTGAGCAACTGGGCTATTGAAATTGACTTGACAAAATAGCACAGGTGTTACCGGTTTTATCGGGGGAGATGTACTTTATGGTTTGACTCAAACGCTGGCTTCTTCTAGTATTGTCGCGCTTGTGCGGGATCAGGGCCAGGCAGCTGCAGTTACTGGACGGTTTCCTACCGTGACACCGCTCATTGGAGATATAGATTCCAGCGCTGAGATCCAACAAGCGGCATCCAACGCTGATGTCGTTTTGAGTATGTACCATCGCCTCGTTGAAGATCATGGACTAGACGAATCACCCTTGACATGTCACTGACTATTATCTTTGACCATAGATCTCGCCAGCTCGAGCCATGTACCAAGTGCTAAAGCCATTGCCGAAGGACTGTCGCATAGTGAAAGGAAAACCCCAATTACAGACCCTCTGTCTTCCCACGTCGGCTGACACCCTTCATGAGATGATGCTGAAACTGACACGTCGTCTTCATAGCATGGATTCAGATTGCTGGAGATAGTATATTGTCCGGTTCGGAGATACAGTCCAACACATTCGGCCAGCCAGATTCACCACCTTCATTTCCTCGTCGATCTTTTCTAATGAAATTCTAGGTGCTCAACAAGATTCATGGTAAAATCATTGGTCGAGAGCCTGGGTCGACAATCAACCAATACGGCACTGGACAGTATCGATCGTTGGCTTGATGACCGCTCTGGTCCGAGTTTTTTTCAAGGGCCCTTTGGTGTCATGAATTTCGAAGGTGACAGGCTCAACAATCCGGAATATATCTACAACAGGCCTCAACTTGAACTTTCCGTGCCAAATCAATCACCTTATCACGAAGTGGTAGACGAGAGTCTCACGAAGTATACGAATACTGTTGCTGAGGAGACGAATACCAGCGTCAATGAACGGCATGCGGATCTCACGCCATCTTCTCTTGAGACTTTTCATGATGAAAGTCATCATGATAGTCCACACAGACACATTCAAAGACCTCTTTTTACTCACTCTCTATCACAATACTCTCCACTAATTTCTACGACCATTCCGCCGCGAGCTCCGGAGTTACTTCGCCACTTCAAAGACCACGTCATTTTCATTCTCTTTTCCTTTAAGAGGAAATTCTAACTTTCCATGGCACAGTGTACATGTTCCAGCTACAATGGCAGCCTACGCAGAGCTAATTGTGGACAATAAAGCAAGTCACACCAGCCTTTCTCTCCTTCATTCCCTCCTTTCAGCCAGCTGTCTTCATCGAGCAACCCGATTACGAGACTCACAGGAGTACGAGGCATTGCGTATCTCTAATCATACTCTTGCTAAACAGTATCTTCAGCTTGCATTAGAAGAAAAGATGGTAGGGAAAAGCCCAGTGAAATATAAGGAGCTGCTCATGTCCATACTCTCTATGGTCGTTCTTGAGGTCTTTTCGATCACTCACCGTCCGATTACCTACATACTGACATGGATTTCAGATTTCTGCGAAGTCCTACCATGAAGCCCAAGTACTTCTAATAGAGGCAGAATGTTTGATACGACGACGTGGTCTTCCGAATTCTCGTAAATCCTCCAAAGTTCGTGCAATACATCACGTTTATACTTGGTTACGTATCATGGCGGAGAGCACTTGCGGCTGTGCCCTCGTTAGTATCTGTCCTGCAAAACCAAACTCTAGCCTCGTGTCCGATGGGGTGACCAAAGAGTCTCTACGAAATTTCCGGCTGCCCAATGGCGCTTCTCTGATTGACCTGGATATGTATGTCCAGAAATCCGATACTGTTAGGCACGACGATATTCACCTTGAGCAGATGGGCGTCTGGACCGACAGCCTATTTCTGGATATGTATGGAATACCGGAACCCCTCATGGGTCTCTTATCACAAACTATTCGTCTTGCCAATTAGCAAGAGCTGCTCACTCGTGACACCCTTTTTGACGCAGACATTGTCACCAGTCTTAATAAACGCACCAAGACTCTGGAGCACTATATTCTTTCCTGGGACGGGCAGACAGAGAAACACCCATCTATTCCATTCTCGTCTCTTTCGGGGGAGGCAGGCAGAACGAACTCCGATGGACTTGCACCTTTGGCTTCCTACAATGCTTTGGCCATGCATCAAAGTCTTATACTGTTCTACTACCGCCGTATCCACAACATAAACGCCATTATCCTACAAGAAACCGTGAAAAAGGCGATGCGGTTTATAGAACAAGCATGCGGCTCCAATGAGAGAGAGGAACACAATGCCTCGCTACTCTGGACCTGTTTCATAGCAGCAAGTGAGGCTCTAGACAGAGCAGTTCAGGATCGCCTTCTGCATCGGGTGCAGGATATGTCTGACAGAACAGCTGCTGAATCATTTTCTGTCGCTGCTGACGTTGTTCGAAGGGTTTGGAGGGCCCGAAAAGAGACGAGGGATTTCACTCTGAGTTGGTTTGATGTTCTGGGGCATGATCGATGTCCTATCATAGTGGTATAAATCTCGCTATCATGGCTATTTAAACCTTGAGGTCTACGCATACGATTTCTTCCCTGGTGGTTGCTATTATTTCTCAGTGTCGCGAGCGTGGCAATGTCGTGCTTTTATGACTTTTTGCAACTTTTTACATGCGGAATCTCCGTGGGAAGGTTCTTAGAGTTATATGTGACACATCATCCCAAGCACCAAGCATAAATGTATCCATGAACCTTTTGATAGGCTCGTTGGGGCATGATGACGTGATACCCCAGATTGGGTATGTGTACTAAGAGATGCCAAGTCCGTATCAATATCCAATTGAAGTCTTGACAACCGAAGACACGTCCATCTGCAGTATATTGCCCAAATTCGGTTGATACTCGGTGATTATCCGATCAAGCTCAATTCTCTTTTAGTCAATTACTGGAAATAGAACTTTCGGTATAATCATCTGCGCCCACTGAGTCTGGCATGTTTTCCCAATGACTGCGCCTCGAATCCGACGGTTCATACTCGTGCTTACTATCAGGTGCGAACTCTCTGTTCTAGGTTCCGACGATGGAAGATTTTGCTCATATAAAGCAGACATGTTCCCTTAAATATCTCTGATCTGGACTCTTCAACCTACTCACTCTTTTCATTCCATTGGAGGAGGACCGACTAGTTCGTGTCAATATGATGCTCAACAAGTCCAGTCTGCTTTCGGCTGTATTGGCTTTCGTTGACGGAGTCACTTCATTTCGCCAATTATCATGTACCACTGGGCAATTTGCCTCTCTCAACCTCAGAGATATTCATATTACATCTCTAAATGTCACTGCTGCTCATAACTTTTCAACAAGCGGCCGTAACGCCACTGGGGGTGTTGGAATCATACCAGACATACCTGGTACCCCTGCACCGACCATAGATATCTGTTTGATTCGAGTGACTTACACGCATACTGGAAAACATGACACCATTAACACCTACATTGGGCTTCCACTGAGTCCAAAAGATTGGAACTCTCGCTTTGTCATGGATGGTGGGGGCGCATATTATGCTGGCGGCGAAAGCGAAGTTCTATCACCTGTTCTTGCAGGTTACGCGTCATCCTCCACGGATGGAGGACATGATGGCAACGCATTGACTGCAGACTGGGGACTAACAATTGATGGCAAGACCAATTGGCCGGCCTTAAAGGACTTTTCTAGCTTGGCTATTGCAGAGGCAGCGAAACTTGGCCAGCAGGCAACAAAGATCTACTATGGAAAAGACCCCAGATATTCATATTGGCATGGTTGTTCTACTGGCGGAAGGCAAGGACATGCCATGGCTCAGCAATATCCAGAGCTGTTTGATGGAATCGTTGGCGGTGCTCCGGCAGTGAGTTGGGATAAATTCGCACCAGCTGGTTGGTGGGCTCCATTTATGGCTCAACTTCTCGGTAAGTTCAATATCCTGGGAGATTATTATTGTATAAGGAATGAGAATCTAAACCCAAATTCCTTGTGATAGATACTCGTCCGCCAACATGTGTTCTTGAAGCCTTCACCAACGCCGCCATCGAAGAATGCGATGAGCTCGACGGTGTCAAAGACGGAATTATCGCTTTGCCTGGTCAATGTCATTTCAAAGCTTCCTCTATGATCGGCCAGGAAGTGCAATGCGCGAACCCAAGCGGGGAAATCACAATCACCAAGAAGATGGCACAGCTAGTAGCCGCCATATGGGAAGGACCTCGATCAAAGAACGGCCAGTTTGAATGGTATGGTTTCCATTACGATTCTAGTCTCACTTCAATGCTGGGAACAACTTGCACGTCTATCGACAATTGCACGGTGATTCCGTTCCCTGTCAGTGATGACTGGGTGAAAGTTTTCCTAGCTCGAGACCCTGATTTCAGCGTTGAGGGCCTCACTCGTGCGGATTATGACCATCTTTTCCGGCAATCAGTTGACGAATATGCACCTATTATTGGAACCGCAAATCCGGATCTCAGTAAGATGAAGCGAGCCGGGACCAAGATGCTCGCTTGGCATGGCATGGCAGACCAATTAGTTCCGACAAATGGAACTGTGGACTATTATACCCGCGCCGCAGCTTTTGATCCCCATATTTCGGACTACTATCGCCTGTTTCTTGCGCCCGGGGTAACCCATTGTGGATTTGGCCTCGGTTTTGATCCTAGTCAGACCGTCTTTGAGACCATGAAGGCCTGGGTTGAGAATGGCACAGTGCCTGATCGTCTAGAGAGCGTTGCTGCCGTCGTCGGGTCTTCGGAAACATCAGCGACACGAACGGGGTATTTGTGTCCATATCCTCAGGTTTTCACGTACACGGGCGGGGACCCCAATTTTGCTTCATCATTCACCTGTGTTTGATAAACAGTCGCTGTTAGATGAAGCCAGAGAGTTTCTTCTATAGCAGGTGAGCATTCTGTGAATTTTGAGGATGAGAATGTGAGTGAGGTGCAATATCTACTAGAAATTGACATTTAAATAAATGGTATTTATATTCATGTCTTGCTGGCTGTTCAGCATCTATACTTTTTATATTATTCGTATTCAGATAGTCGTTTCACTCCTCGGAAGGCTTGACATCGTACTCCACGTCAGTTCTGATGATATACTTGGCGCCCTTCCTCACTCCCGTACCCTCATGTAGAAGAGCACCATTTGCTTCACCATGGGGGAAGATAGCGACAGATCCCATGACAGGCCGAACTGGGTAAGCGTTCAAGGTTCCCTCCCTAGCGGCCGGCAGGAAGAATGTAGTTTCTCCGCCCTCAAACTCATCATTAAGATAAAGTAGGAAGGTGTACATAGAGCTCTGTTTTTTGTCTTCTGGCGAGGAATCATATACGTACGTATCATCCGGAAGAATTCCTGATGGAGGCCAAGCACCATCAATGTGGCATCGGTATTCGGCCCCAGGAACGTATCTGTATACACGGAATCGGCGATTGATTCCCCGAACGAGGCGTCCATTAATTGAAGGTGGTACGTAAGAGGAGATTCGTGACCAGAGCAATTCTTGGAAAGTAGTATCAATGACCCAGTAGAAGTTGTGGGCTAGAACACTCATGTCCCCATCTTCACGAAGCGGCGCATCGGGGAGGAAGTTCACGGATTCGCCGGCTGCAATGATTGCCTTGCATTCGTCTTCGGAAAGTACGTTCATGGCAACACCAAGACCTGGTACAGCAGGGTGCGGGTGATATGTTATTTTCGGGCCGACAGGTGCGAGAGGAACGGCATTGGGGGTGGTAGTATAGAGGATTGCGGGGTGGTGGTTCGGAGGTTTTCGCTGGGGGCCGGGAGTTTCTTCGATAATGCGGATGGCGGAGGGGGATTTGGGTGCATGGTTGAGAATCGATTTATCAAGGACCGAAGCATAGATCTGGAGAGGTGGTGTTGAGGGGCGAAGATCCCAGATCGATTGGAAGGCGATGGGGGACGTGGAAGGAAGAGCCTTAGGGCTATTATCGATCGGAGCACTGACGCGGAGGATGGCATCCAGAACGCCTAGAAGCTCGAGATCTTTTGCGCTGCGCTCCGCTGGAGCTTTGTCGAGAAAGTCCGGGTGTGTCGAAAGGCCACTGACAACATCCAAATCCCGGACCCAGCGGCACAAAGATCCAATCTTAGGTTGTTCGCCCTTAATCCTCATTTCGGCGAGGAGTATTCTGGCATCGACGTATTTCTGATCCGCTAAGGCACCGGTGATTCGAGCTGTGAGATTTGCACCCTCTGTGATGTGACGATTAGCTATTACTGAGTGGTTTAGTGGCGACTATAGTGGTACGTACCGGCAGCATTCGCTCCTGTTGTGCAAGCCTGGCGGAAATCATATACGGCGACCCGTAGATCCTTGCATGCTTTTGATTTGGTAAGGTTGGGATATTGTGCGAGGGTCGTGAGGGTTTCGATCGTGATGTCGAGTTCTTCGTCGGAAACAACTGTGTTGAGATGCTTTGGCTCGAGTGATGAAGCATCGGGAGGTGGTGAAGGAATGGTAGAGGCCTTTGGGACTTTCGAAGGGAGGTCGGCTTGCGCATTGCGCTTACGCTTTGCTGCTTTAGACTTGGCCATGATGGATTGGTCTGGGGATAATTCACAATCGATAAAGAGTTGATAGAAGGTGGGGATTCCATTCTGGTTAGGGTTTTTTGTGGATGCGTCGCGGAAAATCGAATTCCCGACTGACCCACTTACGGGCAAAAGCAGATGATATCCTCTTCTCAATATATCAACAGACAGTTTGAATGTATCTTCATCGGTAGGTTGGAATCTACCGATGAAGATACAACGCTTACATTGGATTTTTGAAGCGAAAGAGCGCGGGATTTCAGTTTCCTGAAGAGTTGGGCAAGACCCATTGAGATACAAGAAAATAAACACTCTATATGAGCATCAAGAAATTAGCAGCAAAGTTTTCCCGGCACTTCAATCAACTTCAATACATGCAGAGCGCCATGACGATACAAGCGCTCTACAAGTTGGTCGTGGTCGTAATTGATTATATTTTTCTCAGGATGTGAGGCTTCATCAACTTGCGTTCAGTCACTGACGGCGGGATATATATTCGATTGTGTCAATTTTATTGCGATCCTTTTTTTCAACCGCCACCTTCCCGCCCATCAGCAACTCTGTAATATCCCTTGGTTATGCCTTCAATATGGTATTCCGTCAATATATATTGAAAAGTCAATACAGTGTCACTGGTGCCCAACTACCGTATTGAGTTGAATATTATATTGACAGAATATATATTGATAATATATTTATGATATATTATAATAGTATTCAATACTACACAACGCGTAAAAAACCACACAATATGTAAACAACAGCAAAAATAATATATGAAACAAAAACTAGATACCAATGTTAGCAAAACCTAGAAGCCAATGTTAGCGAAAATCCAGATACCCATATTAGCAAAATCTAGATGTCAGTTTTAGCAAAGTCTGGATTCTAAATTAGCAGAAATAAAAAAAGGGATAGAATAAAAAGATAGAAGAGAAAAATGGAAAGGGAAGATAGAAGATGGAAGATAAATATATATATACACATATCTAAGACAGGAGTTTTTACATACTATCTAATTGTTAGAATATACTATCAATATATATTCAATATCTATTCTACTAGTTTTTTGTGCCTCAGACTATATTAGTATTTTATTGAATATGTGATGAATATATAATAAATATATTACTATGATTGAAATATGCTAGAATTATGCACCGAATATGCAGTGAATATGGAATATGGATGAATACCATATTCAAAGCATATTCTAGCGTTGGTGACGGGCGGGATGGCATTTAAATGAGACGAATTACTATCCATACTAATGGTCATGGATGGTCATGCATTCAATTCATGTATAATTTTCGAGCGCAGTGGCTTCCAGGGCTGTGCTTTCTGCATTACAAGCAGGTAATGTACAAGGTCATCTGTCACAAGATCATAACCGCTCAAGCTCTTTTGAAAAATACAATGAAGGACTTCTCCATTCTTTCACCAGTGAGACTGCAGACTTTGGCTCACATCGGAACCCGACGGCAGCTATATGCTCGGTCCCTCGCTGGTGTTTCGTTTGCTGAGCCAGTTGGCAGATACTATGTACTATGAACTCCATTCCCAAGGCCCATGGTAAAGGTTACATCTCGTCGAACATTCCGGTACGGGAGAATCGGGTGGATATTGCACTTCACCACGGCCCGTGCCGGTAATTAAGCCCTTTGACCAGCTGTCGAGAACCGATCGTACATAGTACAATGTTACAATCGGTTACATTCAAGACTATTGGTTTTTATCTTTCTCCACCTGACCAAGGTTCGACACACCTACAAGGAATGTGAAACACTGGCCGCATTTTTTAATCATCTCTTTCTGAATCTCCTTCCAAGGGAGCTAAGATCGACCTCTTGTCTATTTCCGCTGTGGTACTTTTGCTACAACCAGCGCACACCATTCCGGGTCTCGGCGACGCCCGTCTATCCCTTGGGGTCCGACGTTGATCCTGCATCACATACTCAACATATGGGTTCTACAGTATGTATCTAGGCAGTGAGCGACTGGAGTGAAGTATGAGTTGGCAATCGAAAAAGTATTAAATTTAATTTTGAGCCGAATTTGACATTATATGCCCGGATATATGGCAGGAACTAAAAATTATAACACGCCCAGATCTAAAACGAGAGCTAAGATATGCAATACTATACTATATACTATATCATGTATCATGGGTCATGAATCATTCGTCATGAATCGAAAATAGGCCCATAGGCCGGAATCCCTTGTGATTCAAACTCGTAAATCACCTTTTTGGTCATAGCAGGGTTACTGATACAGAAGACTGCCTCGGCACCAAATTCGTCCACCTGCTGTCGCACCGTCGGAAGCATGTCCACACGCCCGTCGCGACTGGTGTCGAAAATAATGGGGTCAGGGCCCATTTGATGAACAAGATCCATCACACCTTGGCCATAGGTCTTGACAGGGGTTCGGGTTTGCCAGATAACCTTGATGAGAGGTCGATTCTTGTCACCGAGGAAGCCGAGACAAGGACCAATTCCAGATCCTGTAGTAACAATGATGATACGCTTGAAGACACGCATACCATAGCCAACACCACGCATAAGCACAGCACGCTTCCAGAGATATGCTGGGGGGTTTTGAATAGTATCAGCAGTCCAATCACCAGCCTTGGAAACCACGATAGACCAGCTTCGACGGTGACCATGGCCATGGGGCTTCATGACCTTTCGAGGCTGCTGGGGTTCTTGGTTTTCTTGGGACTCTGGGGTGCCTTGGATCTCTTGCGGCTCCTGCGGCTCGACAGGCTTCTCATTCTGAATCTCATTCACATTTTGAGTTGACGGATCTGGGAAACCGGCGAAACTGTGCCAATCGCGAAGAGGATGTTTCGTGACTTGAATACCCTTAGCAAAGGCGATAGGGGTATGATCAAAGTGAACACGTGTGGCGTGAGTAGAAAGAGGCTCGGTCTGCACTTTAACTTTGCGGAGTAAGACCCACGGATGAGCGACAGCAATGATAGCTGCAATCAATAGCCAAAATGCAGGCAGAGTGACCAAAAAGTGGCCAAAGCTGTCAAGCTCCGCTCTACTGACTTCATGCACGAAGATCATCACAAGGACCACAAAAAGAGCCAAGATAGTCCATGAAGCAAAACGATGCGTGAGCTCAAAGTAGTCGTGCATCTTTATGCGGAATTTGGGATAGGCCACGATGACCATTACCAATAAGAGGGCAAGAATGATATATGACACCGTCACAGGTGCAGCCGAGAATTTGTGATCTGAGGCAGTACTGATGGGTGAAGATGTGAAATACGTCTTTGACACCACAGCAACGAAGCCAATATACCAAACTAAAGATGCCGTACCACAGCCACTGTGCACACCTCCATAATGGGCAGCATTTGCAGCTCTGCGACGAATCCAAAGTGGTGCAGATCTAGGCACAGAGCACACAATTCTATAAATTGCATTGACAACCATTGGGTGACGGGCGAGACCACAAGCCACCAGGTTCACCGCTGTGGCATCAACAAGTGCCAAAAGTTGGCGGTTGGCGATCATCACCCACAGGAATACAGCCAGATTCGCGAAGAATACGATACCAAAAAGTCGTCGATAGACAGTAAGAATGCCATATCTCAAGCGCGAGAATGCCTTACGCTTCGGCGCTGGTGCCTGGGCTTCAAGATCATCTTCCAAAGCAGCAGTCTTTTCATCTTTTGGCTGGGGTTTTTTTGAAAAGTAAAGCTCGAAAATGGTATTATCAGAGTTCAATCGATTGTGGACCACCTTTGCCGGTCGTTTCGGGAGGCCCAATTCTTTCCTTTCGACGTCCGCCATGGCCGATGGGAATTGATGAAAAATTGAGAGAAGATTGAGATTGAGCGGACCACGTCCCAAAGGGAGAAACAAATAGTCTCTCTTGCGGGGGAGCAGAAGAGGGTAGACACCTTCTCTATGTTGAGGCTGGCTGGTGGAGGATAAAAAGCCAACCGAAGAGGATTTAATGGAAAGTCCCTCACGAAAGGCCCATAGTTCCCGGTTTACGCATCGCATGTGGGGATTTCAGAGATGGCGGCAGCACCGTTGGGGTAGTGATATGCATCAGCTACAGCCAGTTGATTTTCAATACAGATTTGACCGGCGCCAATGGATTACCTTGCTGATCCAAACGCCGATGCCAGAGTCCCGGGAATGTCGACCCAGGTTCCAGCCTGTGATCTACACTGTACACTGTACCCTTCTGGTATAAGCCAGTACCACTCACATTGCCCACATAGTGTACTCAAATTCAGCTCAGGGTTCTGTGAGGATTAGTTTATGTTCGGAGAGCCTCGGCCGCCGCCCCGCGGTGGGACAGAATGGATCAAAAGAAAACCATGGATGTCATGCCGATAGTAATGATCTTCCAGTCAAGTACTCTATACGGTGCATTCCAAAAACTATTTTTCACTTATAACCGATTAGGCTCTAGCGATGAAAATCAAGAAGAAGAAAAGAAGAAAATTTAATAGCGGGAAGAACCGGAAACTTCCACTAGAGACGGAATATTGATGAACCCCGATAGGTTACTAAATACAAACCAATTATTCCAATGGAGGTTGAAAGAAAGCCGCCTTGCTTTAAACTATGCTCACGTTTTGATTATTTTTTATTTTTTCTGCCCTGCATGCGTTCGGAGTCCGGCTGGGGTAGAAATCAGATGGTGTGACTATCAGATGCAGAAAAGGTGGCCTTGAGAAACCAAAGTACATAGTACGTGCATGTAACGTGGGGATGTTGATAGTATGGAGTAGGGAGTAAAATGTACAGTATCACCTTTGTTTATCAGGGTTCGACTCGAATGAATTTGACAAAAATCTGTCTCATTCTCACAGGATTTGGGGCTAGTAGCCAGCCAAAGCTCCTCCGTAGATCTGTTCCGCAACAGACTGTCACCTCGGCATGAAAACTTCTGTCAACATGTTGATCTGATCGCCTAGATCGAAGTCGCGTCGATCTGGCTCCTGTCTTGAAATACACATAGGCCGCGGCTTGCGGGCTGCGGGGACCCGCCTGCAACGCAAACCCCTTTGACCCAGTGGAACCACGGGCCAAAGGATGGTCTTTTTTGATAGATGGACTCCTCTCCACAGCATGCATTGGATTCAATGGCATGCCCGAAGGATTTAGCATGTTATTACTTAGGCCAAAGCTGCAGCTATGAAGGATGATCTTGAATCCTTCATACTAGGTCCATATAAGAAATGGACAAGGATCAGGGATACGGAGACGGGAGAACACCGAGACCCGTCGTGGTGGCTGGCGATAGGCGCTCGACTAAGTGGAACTCAATGGATCCACCATTTTACTGGAGGGCACATGTTGAAATGATCGAAACAATTCAAGACGAGGTATTGTAAGGAAATTACCCACAATGTTTCACTACTGTACGTGTTGTATGTATGCATGCATAGGATGGGTTTTAGGATTTACCTTGCTTGCCTCGTGGTGATTTGAAAATGTGAGTTCATATGAGATCTGTAAAAAATGAAAAAAAGGTAACAAAAATCAAAAAATCAAACCATAAAACATCTAAAATCAAGAGGCGCTGAAGTGGGTCAAAAGGAACCATCACAAGAATGAATCACTACAGTACAAAACTAATCAATCGCAAGAACTCCAAAGTCAGGGTGGCGGACATTTCCAACCAGTGGCATCCGCATATTCCCTTCTCTACCCCGAAAAAAGACCCAACGATTTGCCTCCCAAAAAAACGCCAATTACCGAAACCCGATGGTTGCATATCTAGTTTGATGCTGGGACGAAGGAACTAGCTGTAGCGATCTTCTTTGCTAGGGCTTTTGTGGGTTGAGAACCAAGGAACTCGAATGAAGTCAGTTCGGCGCCCAACTCACGAGAGACCCAATTTTGGACAGCTGTAGCTTTGAGGGAATCGACTAATGAGAATTGTCAGCATCAAAAATCATTGAGTAAGACAAATGTCGATTAACTTACCTCCCAACGCGGACAGAGGCAGATCTGAGTCAATAGCATCGGCAGTTGTAGCCATTTCCTTTGCCAGGTATTCGCTCAGAGCATCAAGGACGATATTAGTGGCTGTCTCTGGTGAATCAGCCTGTTTGAGCAGGCTTGCGGTGGAGATGGCAGATTCATCTTCGTCATCCACTGCGAGAGACAGACGATGATCGAACTTGCGGTCAAAGAGCCAGTCCGCAGGCGGAGTCTTGCGAGAAAGGTTATCTGTCATACCCGCGACGATCTGTGGTGGCAAAGAGATATTGCTGTTGATAATCACTCGTAGTAAGGTCTGGAGCTCACGAGTCATGATTTCTGTACCCTCCAGGTGCTTATAACGACGACGACGCTGCTCTTGATCCTCGGAAATATCGCTAAGACCACTGGCATCTGGGACAAGACCAATGTTGATAGAAACACCGGAGAGACCATGAGAGCGACGCCATTCCATGAGAGCGTCAATGAATCCGTTTCCAGCGGAGTAGTTAGTCTGACCCATATTACCGATGACACTGGCAACAGAAGATAAACCAACAAAGAACGCTAGACTTTCGTCCGAGAAGAGATTGTGTAAGTTCAGAGTTCCACGAATCTTCGGATCAGTAGACTTCTTCCAGTCGTCAAATGTCATGTTTTCGAACATTGCATCCTGGCAAAGAATAAATGTTAGCAAGTGTCAAATAGAAAGATTGAGTAGTACAATGTAGTAATATGGACTCACCCTGAGCACAGTAGTGCATTGTACAACACCTGCAACGCTCCACTTCATACTCCGAATCTTGAAAGCAAGATGTTCAATGTCTTCGGGCCTGGAGATATCGCAGCGGACTATATCAATACGGCAGCCTCGATCACGGAGGAGATCGAGGGATAATTGTTGACCATGTTGCGCGACGCCAGATCGTCCGAGAAATACCAAGTGGCGAGCTCCAGATTCAACCAGGGTCTCTGCAAATGCCAGTCCGATATTACCCAGACCACCGGCCAGAATGTATGTATTCTGAGCGGGCAATCCGCTAAGGTCTGGCAGTGGAAGAACAATTGGGACCTTGCCAGAAGCTTGGAGGTCGAGAGTAGCCCGGGTGTTGTTGTCCTTGCAGTGCTTAAGAGCACTTTGGAGGTCCGAGATAGGGAATTGGACGTAAGGCTCGACATTCTCCAGCAGATGGTGCTTCTTCATGAAGTCAATGACCTGGCGGAGAGAAGCGTGAAGGTTTCCAGGCTTCTCTGAGAAGATCCTCTGCAGCTGAGGTGAAGAGAAAGCACAACCACTCTCAACAAAGCTCTCGGGTAGAGCGCTGAGCTTCATGTCACTCGATAGGTTGATATACTGCCCACCAGATGCGAGGCATCTTGCGGCAACACGTCCAGGGTATCCAGCCATAAAGCAGATGCTGGCATCGACTCCACTGCCATTGGTCAGTCTGGATACACTTGTCTCTAGACTGCTGTGGACACTAAGGATGCGATCTTTCAGAGCTGGGTAGCGAGAAACAAGCACATCAATAGTTTCCTGGGAGTCAGTGGCCACAATGACCTGTATCTCCAGACCAAGGGCGTAGTCGATCATTGCTCGAAGAGTCTGACTGAGAGGACCGGCGAGAAGAATTGAATCGTTCGAGCCCAGACGTCCGACCTTGGTGAGGATCTGATGAGCGTTCAGATACGCCAGGGGAGTCGAAATCACATTGGCCTGATTCATGTTGGCATGAATCCTGACAGTGTCACTCTCCGTAACGCGCATTGTTGTTGCAAGTGGCGAGGATTGAGAAGCGAGAGTGAGCACCTTGTCGCCGACATCCAAATCACGGACACCAGAGCCAATACGAATGACCTTGCCGATGATTTCGAACATGGGAAGTACGGTATCCGGTGTCTTACCAGCTGCGCCGTTCAGGTCAAACAGTGTGGCCATCTCGACCTTGATTTCGGTGTGATCCCGAGGAAGCTCAGTAGGGGTATCTCCTTGTTCCTCCCAGTGGAATGTATCTGCATCTTGATACTTCAACTGGAGGGGTCTACATTCGAGGGCAAGCTCCGAGGATACGGGCCTAGGGCCATGCATCAACGTGTGCATGGCCTCATCCACATCTGGTGTCTCAATAACTCTGGGGACCAGTAGCTTTCCATTGGAAAGTCGGTACTCCAGATCCGAGCGGCGAGTGGAAGTTTGAGTGGTCAACTGGAGGACATGCATGATCGTGGAAGCCATTCCGGTGTCATTCTGCAGATCATTCTGATCAACAAGGAGCTGGGGAATAGTAGTGTTCCAATGTTCGTTGCGAAGTGTTCGCAATAGACCTCCCATGGCACCATTTCCGATGTTCTCAATGAGGCCTTGGCTCCAAAATGGCGAGACCCAGAGAAGGTTCTGAGCTTTGATAAGATTTTGTAGGCTCTTCAGGTCACTCTCGGTCCACTCGGTGACCCAGGAACCTGCCAAGTCGAGCAAGGAAATGACGGTTTTGCCTGCCAGCGAAGCAGCCTCGTCCAATCCAACGTGTACCAAGCGGGTACCACGGGTGGTAAAGATCTTAGCGAGGTTGTCGAAGATAGTCTGTGATTTTGAGCTCTGCTTTCCACCCAGAACAAAAATCTCGGGGTCGGTAGTCCAGGGGTCTGGGCTCTTCCGTGCAATTATGAAGCTGCGATCTTGAGTGATATCATGGATCTCCAGTCCAACAAAGCGTTGAAGAGTCTCTACTGCAAGATCAAAGTTTTTGTCCGAGACACCAATTGCTGCAAAGCCACCTTGATCAAGAATGTTAGGCAGGGAGGACACGACAGCGTTTGTAGTCTTGCCACCCCACACGCTTGGGTCATCGATGACGACGAAGTCATATGTTGCCTCGGGGAAAGATGCGGGAAGATCTTCAACAGAAGCGAGTGAAAGAACTTGAGTTCCAATGTGCTGCTCTGAGACTTGCTCCTTCAAAACATCAGAGGCGCCGCAAAGAGCAATAGTGGCTTTGCTCAAGCAAGGTCGACTTCCTTGGCCAGGAGAAAGAGTCTGCATGCTTTGAATCCAGGGGCTGGATGAGGTAGATGTAGCAATCAATGCTCTAGCATCACCGTTGGTGTGGCAGAGACGGTTGAACCAGTCAGCGGGTTGCAGAAGGCTATTCTCGACAGCTGCACCCTTCTTCGCTTCTCTGGTATCTGTGTTTGTGGCGAGAGGGGACTCCAGATGCTCGTTCCAAATGATAGACGAGTAACGACTCTCTGAGCTGACATCCTGTTGCTTCTGGGAGTTGGGGTTGAAAGGGAGTTGTCCTAGACGGACACCTTCGAAAGTAACCCACGGCTGAGACAGAGATGTATCCGAAGCAATACATTGCGATCTTGACTTCCCATCACGATACTGCGTTTCCGTGTGGACCACAAATTTCTCACCTGCCTGGGGTCGGAAGCCCAGAGAGATATACGCGTGGTCAACTCCGACGGGGATATTGGCATTGTTGTTTGATAGAGCCTCGGAGCACGAGAGAAGTGCAGTCTGGAAGAGACAGTCGAGCGTGGTGGGGTGGATATAGCTAGGAGATTCCTTTTCGTAGGGCATCCCTTGCTTTGTATCCGTCACCAACCCAGAAATCCAAATTCGAGGCTCTTTCTCGCAGAATGAAACCCCGGTCATCGTCTGGAAAGCCGGACCAACCGTCAGTCCGCCTGTTTGGGAGAGCCATTGGTATGCTTGGCTCATATCTCCGGCTTTAGCAATATTCTGTGTTTCTTTGATGCGAGCTACAGCAGCCGCCCAATTCTCCGTGCATTGAACACTGTCCCGATTCTCATATCGAGTGGCGAAAGCACCCTTAGAGTGTTGGATCCAGCCACCTCCTGATGGAAGCGAAAATATTCCGAACTCATACCAGCCAGGCATTCCTGCGTGAGGAGATACTTGGAGCACAGTCTCAAGTCCTCTTTCGTCGTCCGGAATCACGACACCACGCATGAAATGGACGTCCTGGAACTCAATACCCTTGACGTTGGCTTCATTTTCGGCGAGTTGACGCGCTGCTTCAGTAACCATCACAAGCATACCGGCAGCTGGGAACATAATCGATCCGGCAACAACATGGTCAGACATCCAGGGATTCTCGGAGAGGCGCAGGAAGTTCCTCCACCGAGGCTCGAGCGCATTTTGATAGTCTAGGGGCGCTCCAAGAATATCATGGCGCGGGTGCTTGCGCTGTCTCAACTGAGCAGTCTCAAGAGGTTCGTGCCAGAAGGATGTTTGGTGGTTCCAGGGGTAGGAGGGTAGGTCAGACACCATTGCTGGGGGGGTGGAGTCAACACAGCTATTGGCCTTCGCAAGGTCTACTTGATGTCCAGTACTCCAGAGAATACCAGCAACTTCAAGTGAGGTTCGCAAGGCATTCTGGTTCCGCGATACTAGCGAGTGGTAAGGTAGAGATACCATGCTTGGACTGACGGCCTTGAGAATCTGGGAAACCGGTCCCTTCAGAACCGAATGGGGGCCAATTTCCAGTAAAGCAGTCCACTTGATAGGAACTGGGCGGCGACGACCCTTGATTGACTCACTCAGCTTCGCAACCTGCGAGACAGCAGCGGTAAACTCGACGGAGCTGATCATATTTCTGACCCAGTAGGCTCCACCAAGCTCGGAAGGATAGACACGCTCCTTTGTCACGGACGAGAGCATTGGGATCGATCCATTATACCGATCTTCCGGCTTGATACAGTCAATTGCATTACCGACAACCTCGACGAGATCCTCCATATGAGGCGAATGATAGGCTGTGTCGATGCGCAGCTTACGAGCAAAGAGGCCATCAGCCTGCAATTGTGCTTCAAGCTTGTCAATGAACTCAACATCTCCGGAAAGAGTTGTGCTTGTGGGACTATTGACACACGCCACAACAACAGAACGTGGAGGCAGAGGGTCAAGATATTTTTTGGCATCTTCGGCAGAGATTCCAGCTGCCAGCATACCACCGCGTCGATCACTCTCGGCAGCCTGCTGCGAGAAGAATCCACGGAACCATGCTACTTGCATGGCATCCTCGTGAGATAGATAGCCAGCTGCGTATGCACCGGCGATCTCACCACTGGAGTGTCCAACAACAGCCTGTGGGCGGACAGACCAGCTCTCTAGGAGATCAGACAATGCAATCTGCAGAGCACATGTGATAGGTTGACTGCGATCAGGCCGGTTGATCTGACTCTCTTTTCCGTCCAGGCTGATTTCCTCAACGATATCGAACGGGCAGCCCATAGATGTCAGGGCTTTTTGTGACCGAGCAATGCTCTCCCTGAAGACGGGAATTCTCAACAATTCCTTACCCATGCCGGCCCATTGACCACCTTGACCAGTGAAGACCCAGGCAAGTTTGGTCTGGGCTTTCCGGCTAGCACGAGAGAACTTAGGTAGTCCTTTCTCGAGGGTGGTCTGTAATTGATCGAGCGAGTTCGCAACTGCAAAACTGCGGAAGCCCAATTGGGACCGACGAGTCAACATGGTATGGGCAAGATCTTTCAATGGGATATCTTGTTCGGCCTTCTCCCGTCGGAGAAGATAATTGCTCCAGCTCTCACTCAGACGCTCAATACCAGATTGATCGAACGTGGAGTAAACCACAATGTGAGGGGTCGCCTCTTTATCCTCTCCATCGCCCTTGAAGAACTCCTTGGTGCTTTCCAGGATGATGTGGGCATTGGAACCACCAAACCCAAATGAATTAATGCTCGCCCGTTGCGGCAAGTGATCAGGCCATGGCATCGTCTTATCGCTAAGGCGTAGACGCCATTCGTCCAGTCGGATTTTGGGGTTGATGTTTCTGAATCCTGCATTCGGAACAAGTGTACCTTTTTCCAGGCACAAGATGACCTTTATCAGACTGGCAACTCCAGCAGCACCTTCGGTATGGCCGAGGTTTGTCTTAACAGAGCCCACATAGATTGGCTCATCAGTCGGTGTTCGTGCTTGGCCTAGAGTCATCCCAACAGCGGACAATTCTGTCGGATCCTATTGGTACATGTTAGCATTTCGTATTTCTCAAGGCTGGATATCAGCAAATTTTTCACTCACACCAACTGGAGTACCAGTTCCATGTGCTTCAAAGTAAGCGGTATCTCTCATTGAAAGGCCGTGCCGTTCATAGGTAGACCTAATCAAGTTGGCTTGAGATGTTGGGCTTGGCAAAGTGATACCAGGGGTACGGCCATCCTGGTTGATACCAGTGCCTCTGATAATAGCTCGGATATTATCTCCATCAGCCATGGCAGCTGAAAGAGGCTTCAAAAGTACAGCACCAAAACCTTCTCCTCGTCCATATCCATTAGCGGACTCATCAAAGGAGTGGCTTGTACCATCAGGGCTCATCATGTGCATGTAGGAAAGCCTTTGTGTAAAATTAGGGTGTAAGATGAGACTAGCTCCAGTCACAAGTGCCTGGTATCATTGATTTAGCACAGTTCGTACGAAGCGAATATGCATAGAATGCAGGTCTTACCATTCCACATTCACCAGAGCGTAAAGCCTGGGCTGCCAGGTGGACCGCAGTCAAACTTGAAGAACACGCGGTATCCATCATAATACTCGGGCCCTGGAGATCAAAAAACCATGACAATCTGTTTGCTAACATGGTTCTTCCATTTCCAGTGGCGGAATTATGGGGCATGTCATAAATATCCCTGGTTGATAACAGCTCATAGTCATTCGTCATTGAGCCGGAGTATACAGCCGTATCACTCCCAGGGAGTGTATCTATAGGGATTCCACCTGTTATAGTCTGTTTAGTTGACTTGTTCTGGTGTAAATTAGCAGCACTAACGGAGCATACCATTTTCAAAAGTTTCATACGCGACCTCAAGTAAAAGTCGCTGCGCGGGGTCCATTCCTGCCGCTTCCTTCGCGGTAATCGAGAAGAAAGGCGCGTCAAAACGCGAAGGGTCTTCTTGCAAGAAGAATCCACTGTCATGATTGATCTGATTGCCCCAATCAACAAAGTCAGAAATTCCCATTCAACGCACTACTTAGGAAATCCACATACCGCGCCTTTGCGCTCATGGCTCGGATGATGCCAGGCAGAAGCCTCATAACGACTGGAGGGAATCTTTCCATGGCCAGTACGCCCTTCACAAAGCATCTGCCAAAAATCCTCCACTGATGTCGCACCTCCAGAAAAGCGACACCCGATGCCAATAACCGCGATTGACTCCATCTCTGGGTCAGCGACCTTCGCGGTCGGTATACCGGGCATCTTGAAATTATTATTAAAGGGGGTTGAAGACAAGTTGCTTTGCGAAAAGGTCAAGACAGGACGGGATGCTGTGGGGTATTAATTATACTCGAAGGGTGTCTCCCGGGATCGGGAAGTCTCCATCGTTCTGGCAGACAAATAACATGGAGATGTGGATCTTGCAAGGCCGGTGTCAAGGTGTGGGAAGACTCGCCGTCACACGCGTCCTTGACTGGCCATCCATCGTCCTGGAAATGTAATGTGGAGCATCGAGCTTCAGTAAGAACAGGGCTAGATATCCGGGTAAGTTCACGCTACATCTGTAAGTCGAGTCCTCCGTAGTCTGAACTAGTTAGTACAGATTAGTACAGTGTGTCGTCGGCCACCTAATTCTAGCTGTTCTCCGTACTGTGTATTGATAATATAAAATAAAATTCCAGAAATTAGAAAGAGATGTACCCTCGCCGATCCGCTTGCGCTTGGCCCGCCCAGTATGGCGGCAACCCTAACCCTTTGAAGAGGAACATGCATAGATTCTACATTAGACGGATCTTAGTGTCGGCTCTATAACTGTGTTTCCCTGGCATGTGCGGCTGAAGCAACCCCCATAGCAGATCATGGAAGAAGGTCTTTCTGAGCGGAGCCTTTGATCCACGAACCGGATCGTCAATCCCGTCAATATCTACAAAACGCAAGCAGTGAGGGGCAAGTTGATATCATGATCATGCATGCGATATCTTCTCGCGTGCAACCCCCAACAACTGTCTGCAACATGACCCACCTACTCTTATCGCCCATGCAGGGTGGCTTGCCATTTTGGAGAGGAATGTTGCGACAGGAGGATCGTGAAATCGGTTTACCAGTCTGTGTTTTCGTATTACAAGATCCTCTTCCTGCATGCAGGCAAGGATCTTCAGTGCATACTCCACCGGCCCGCAAGAGGGTATGCACAATTGCCAACCTAAAGTCCACTCGACCGTCTTGGCAGTCCACGCGTGCCAAACATGCACCGCATATCATCGTGGGTGAGAGGATCTCGGACTTGCGATCCCGCAGTGGAGAAACACCCTGGCCTCGCTTGTCAGCTCCCCCCAGTTCAACAATTTCGGAATTTGAAAAGGTAGGAGATAAACATTATAGTAGGTCGTTGGATCTCACATTACTTACAAAAGAAATATACAATTTCTTTTTACAAAAACCTTAGTTAGAGATCTGGTCATTTGCCACTAGTCATGCACTATAAGCTATGGATATCACTAAAACTATAATCTTTTGGCAAGTCAACATCGAAACCATCTTCAAATTGTAGTTCGGACCTCCGGATCCTGAAAACTAACAACGCTAAGATTTTCTCATCTTCTTTTCCTCATTCTCAGAATCTTACACTGCATTAATGAGAACACTCAGGGGGTACTCCTCGCCCCCACATCCCCAAATGTCCACAAAATGACGATCCACTCATATTGTCTCGTTGGAGTCACAGTCTACGCTAAATGGTCACTAGTATCTGATAGTTCCTAAGATTCGACGTATAAGCTTCGTTCCGGAACTCTTTGCCTCCACCATACTACACTCACCATCCAGTCTTTCGCTTCCCTACTCTGTAAAGGTGTCGACTATACACCCCACGGCCTTCCCGAAACAAACAGCTTTCCCCAACTGGAATTGCTGTCTACAAGATTTACCTCGGAGCTGACGGGCTACGATTTCCTGTTCTTCTTCACCGTCTTTCTATCCCCACCAACTTACTCGCCGAACCGTGAAAATGGCTACCCAGAGTGCCATTGTTGTTCAAGAGCCAGGGCGCGCCGTGCTACGCCAGGATGCTGCTATTCCTGAGCTACCGGAAAATTATATCCTCGTGAAAACTAAAGCGGGTATGCTATTTGAATTTCATTCTTCTTATGACCCTTACGTCATGTATGAATTGATTGACTAAGATGTGATCTAGTGGCCTTGAACCCCACGGATTGGCGTCACATTGACTATGTCTCCTGCAATGGAGCGACTGTAGGATGTGATTATGCTGGAATCGTAGAAGAAGTTGGTTCGCAGGTTACGAAGCCCTTCAAGAAGGGTGATCGAGTCGCTGGATTCGTGCATGGTAGCAATGCAGCTCGTCTCAACGGTGGTGCATTCGCTGAGTATGTGATTGCGAAGGGAGACCTTCAGATTCGTATTCCAGATCATATGTCCTTTGAAGCTGCGGCTACATTTGGCGTGGGATTGACGACAGTCGGTCAAAATCTATACCAGATCTTGGAACTACCATTGCCAGGCGAGAAGCCTTCTGACGGCGACGAATCTGAGGAAACGAGTATTCTCATTTATGGAGGTGCAACAGCTACCGGCAGCCTCGCTATTCAACTTGGAAAGTTGTCCGGGCTTCGAGTAGTTACAACATGCTCCGAGGCCAATCGCAGCTTGATGTATGAGCTCGGTGCACATGCTGTTTTCGATTATCATGACCCAGAGGTCAGCGAGCAAATCAAAGAAGACACAGATGATGCCCTGGAGCTTGTGCTTGACACAATTTCCACCCCTCAATCAGCTTCAATTTGCAGTGCCGCAATTTCATCTGCGGGCGGATCCTATAATGCTCTTCTCGATGTTCGATCTGCGCGCGAGGACGTGGATTCAAACGTCTCGATGGCATATGATGTTTTGGGTGAGCCTTACCGCATGAGTGCGCAGGAATTCACGCCTGATAGCGCCAACTTTGAATTTGGTGTCAAATGGTGGAGAATAGTACAGAAGCTCCTCGAAGAGCGCCGCATCATGCCTCATCCGTACCAGGTTAAATCGGGAGGTTTGGAGGGGGTGTTGAGTGGCCTTCAATTGCTCCGAGAGGGCAAGGTTAGAGCCAGTAAACTGGTGTACCAGATTGAAAGTTCATGAAGTTAGTCTTTGGGCAGGCCCTAGAATGCCTTCAATCAATTATATTCAGATATTGCCATTATGCTGCGATCGTCTTTCATTGAATCACGACATTTGGAGCTGTTGGTAGATTATCTTAAATTGAGTCTCGAAAGTTCGACCCCAATTTAGAAGAAAAAAAAATAAATATTGGAAAATGCGAGCCAACTTAAAGTATCCCATGCCATTCCAATGACGGATCTGTCACGCAAGTGGTCTAGCAGATTCTACTTGTAAGCGATGCGCTCGCAAATAACACTGGACGCATCAGCGAAACATAGCACCACGGTAAGCGTAGAACGTCAGGACGCACTGTGCAAAGTAGTAGATGGTATTGATTTGAGATGGAGCATAAAATGAACATCGTAAATATTACTACTAAGATTACTAATGGAACTATATGTCGTGTCACTCCATGGCTCGTGGTATCGAAGATTGAAGTCGTTTCAAACAGGGCTGGGGAATATAAAAAGCCATGACTGTACACACTGTCATTATACTGACAGAGCCTTAACGCTACTGACTGCAGACTCTGCTAAGGACCTGTTCTCAGTACAATGTTTGATCACTCGGTACATCCCTTCGTTCGGCGTTGTGGTCATCATGGATGACAAGAAGCACTCGACTTGTTTGATTAGGTTGATATCCCATGCCCCAGATGTGCATTGAGGATTGTGTACGATGTTTTTGGAAAGCGTTGTGGACGCCACGACAAGATAATGAAGAAGAATTCTGCAATTGTTCGAGAAATATCAGCAAGAGAGGAATGAAGAGTAGTGGGGATTGCTCTGACATACCCAGCAATAAATGGATTGTCGTCAGGCATATGCTTCATCAATTTGATTGATGCCCTGGCTGCGTTCTGACATAAGATGCCAGAAAACAGAGCAATATCGTCTGATAAAAGGCCATTGCTGTACCTGGCAAGTTCGATATTTATATCAGGGCCGCGTGATACAATCACTCGATGAATGGATAGCAGACAGTTGAAATAAGAGAAGTGAAGACTGATAAATAGAATAGCAACCCTGGAATCGGGAAAGGAAGGAGTTTCTTGAACATCTGGACGGTATCTTTTGGGAACACTCGCTTTCCACTCCCGAAGCCTTAAATCTAGCGTCGCTACTGTACTGGCAAGATCCGACATTCGGCAATTAGAAGTCGCCGCTGAGCAGAGAAATTTATATATTTTGCCTTTAATCACGGAGAGCTCGCAGTAAGACCTGAAGGCGTCAAAATAGGCATCATCATTCCCGGATGCTATTTTACATTGATGTGTTGATAGGCCTGGTGAGAATTCAATATAGGTGTCCTCGTCGTTCTCGCCCAAGGGTGTTCCAGCTCGAAGACAGACGCTGGATGGATTTAGTAAAGAATGTAAGATTGCGGGGCTTCTCGGGAATACTCACTCTCGATCTAGACAATACGCAATCCAAAAAACAATTCGACGGTGGTGAAGATCCTCTCCCCAATCGGTGGATGTATTTTCGGAATCCACTATCAAGAGCTGATGGATAATCCGAAGAGCGGAAGCAATTAAACGACCACATGGCTCACTGCTCAGAATACCAAGGAAGAATACTGCCTGGAAGCAGAGTTAGACAACTCAATGTTTACGAGGAATAGAAAGTCGGTCAAATACCATTCCTAAAAGTGCTTGCGCTGCACAGAGTGTTGGTGGTCCACTGCATAAGGCGTTCACGACATGGCATGCATTTTTCATGTACATCCAACTTAATTGGTAGTTGGACTGTCGAATATCAGAGCTCTTTGAGCGCGTTCCATGTGACAATGCCAGAACAACATTGATACACGCCCACCGGTCTGCTTGGTCGAGAGTGACGATGCTGTCTTCATCACACATCGAGAGTAACGATATTGGTTCGAAAATGGGGACCACGAGATTGAAGTTCTCGAGAAACTCGAGAAATAGTGCCATGGTTTCACCAATTCCTGGTAGAGGATAGAGAGTTGTCGTGGCATTTATGTCGTCAAAAAGTTGATCATCATCAGGTATTCCCAGAGTACAGATTGGCGTGAAATTATACAAGCCGTCTCCTCCCAACACATTATCAGTCCTCTCTTGATGACCTTCATGGAGCGACAACGCGCTTGCATCCGCATTCCTTGTGGGATTGACGGGGGTATGTGAATATGCCGGGTTTTCCAAAACGGAGTTATCGTCAGTCTTGGCGTCGTTGGGGGCCTTGCCTTCATCCACGCCCTCTGGTGGTTCACGCATAGATGAATGATTCTCATCGGGATCTGAATTCTCCGACTCTGATTCGCTTATAGTGTCCCACGCTGCGCTGGTTTCATCCTGCGCAGGTAACACAGCCAGATCCCGGAAGTAAGGAGGGTTAGCGTGGTCATTACCGGGACGCATCAAGCCCAGTCTTTCAAAGACATTTTCCATTCGCTCGATGCCTGATTCAAGTTGATCAATTTTACTTCGTCTGGGTACTCACCGGGTTAGTGAATTGAGCTTCAGACAGGATAAGCCGTATGACTAACTTCTCTTTGTTACGACGACGTCTGTATTCGTTGACCGAGCACGAAACATTGAGCTTCTCGCATGAAGTGCATCTATTCTTTGTGGTCATGTCACATTTGACCTTCCTGCGATGACACTCCAGACAAGCCTAAGAGATATGACTAGTCAGTGGATGCAAAAAATGGGCCACATAGAGGCATACCCACTTTTCTTGTCCATCCAGGTTTATGAACGCGATCTGGTAAAATAGGCGCAGCATCTCGGTTACCCGATTTTTCTACTCTTGCCTGTTGGATTCGATATTGTTGAGTCCGAGTTCTGGTCCGAGGACCTGGCGACTGTTGACTAGTACTTGGCATGTCAGAAATGCAGAGGCTGACGGCCTGCGAGGCGGAGAAGTATCTTCCGAATTTCCGCCGAGAAGAACTCGGAAGTAGGGTTGGACAAAACCTCGCGAAGGTCGGAATAAAAGTTGCTGTGGGTATCAGCAGAGTAAGAATTAATCAACAAAATGAATAGAAAGACGGGATAATCTCAGAAAATCGAGTCATGGCATCCTCAAGGACTTCCCCGCAAAGCATCTCGTGGCATGACAGTTGCGGAGCTCTCAGTGCAATATTAACGTGCCGGTCGATTCCTCGGTCTAACATTAATTTAGCTTCGAGAACAAAGATATTAAACCCAAAATTCGGAAGGGTAAAACCGGGGACAACTTAGAAAATACCGGGGTCGGTATTCTACCCCCCTGTCTGGGCGATTCCTATTGGACTATTTGCAGTTTCGGATGCCGGAGGTTCCTTTTTAACCACATCGTTCGTATTGACGTTGTAATATCGACGGAACACACTATAAGCTCCGCTTCCGAGACTGTAAAATATCGGGCCTACGGTAGTCTACACCCCCGATTGAATCGCCGAGCCTCCCATAGCGCTCGAAAATATTGCCACGAGACTTGGCTGGTTGAGGAGCCAAATCTGTAGGCTTGTTTGAAATATTTATTGATTGAGTGTAGACTTTATGGAGGCATAATACCCGCCGATTTGATCAAAAGGATGCCAGTGTACATAAGATTACACAAGGGTGTAATTTATGCAGTATCATCTTTTTGGGTTGCCACTAGTCATTGCCAATGAGCCCCATTCCCATATTGTTTGCTGATTCACTTCAGATCTAGATATTCCGTACTCCGTCTTCCTACAAGCGATGAAGCTATTGAGATTCACTGTATAAGTCTGGGCGCGGAATCCGGACGTTCTTACATTAGTGTAGACCTGAACACAGCCCTATCATTCCGGAATGCATGAGATCGGCCCGCCGGAGGTTCTACACTTCTACGTGCCTAGAAAGTGCCATATACTACATTATATTCTGTTCCTATTTATTTTCTCTGTTAATTATTGTGTACCGCATCCATCAGCGCGACAATGATCATTTTCCCCTTGGGATTGTGATTTTGAATTTTCCCTGTTCAGCCGATTCGTTTTCTTTGTCCTAGTACCGCTGCTTGGGAATATCACCCCAGGATATACCCCTGTAGTGGCTGAACTACTTAATCCGATCTTGTAGGACCTTTTTTTTTTTCAATTGTGATTATTTCATCGCCTGGGCATCTGGGAGTGTGACGATATCTTCAATTTTCCCGCTCGGTTGAGTCAAAGGCTTTGCCTTCATAGACAAACTCTGCTGGGTCGAAGTAAATTGGATTAATATGTCTCTCTTGGGGACAATCAACCCAAATCCACCTCGGTCTCAATCCGTCGTGAGCCACAACATGCCCGATTTTCCAACTTCGCAGGATGCCATCACGGCCGAGGATGAATACGATGGCTCTGAGAAGAGCAACAGCGGTGCCACCCTCCAGGATGAGGATGAGGAGAAGAAGATGGAAGCTCGCGTGGGTACACTCGCAAGACAACTCACTCGACACTCCACCCGATACTCAGTCAGCGGCAATTTCGAGAATCCCTTCACTACTAATAATTCCGAATCCGATATCAACCCGCATAGTCCCAATTTCAGTGCACGCAGTTGGATGAAGCATCTCCTTGCTATCCGTTCACGAGACCCTGAAAAATACCCAAATCGAACCGCGGGTATCGCTTTCAAGAATCTCAACGTGCATGGTTTTGGGTCACCCACAGACTATCAAAAGGATGTATTGAACAGTCTATTGGAAGCTGGAACCATCATCCGTCGACTCTTGGGTGCAAAGCTACAGAAGATCCAAATCCTTCGCGAGTTCGATGGTCTTGTCAAGAGCGGCGAAATGCTTGTCGTGCTGGGTAAACCTGGCTCGGGATGTTCTACTCTTCTCAAAACCATTGCTGGCGAGATGAATGGGATTTCAATGTCCGAGGACTCGGTGGTAAACTACCAAGGTATGTACAACAGGCTTAGATTGGATCAAAGCACACCTTGTTGACCTTCTCTCCCATAGGAATATCGGCCAAGCAAATGAGAAAGAACTTTAGAGGCGAAGCAATCTACTCAGCTGAGACCGAAGTCCACTTCCCCCAGCTCTCCGTTGGAGACACGCTTATGTTCGCTGCTTTGGCCCGGGCCCCTCGTAACCGATTCGATGATATCACCACCAAACAATATGCCGAGCACATGAGAGATGTTGTGATGGCGATGTTAGGCCTTTCCCATACCCTCAACACACGCGTTGGAAACGATTTTATCCGAGGCGTTAGTGGTGGTGAGCGCAAACGTGTCAGTATTGCAGAGATTACTTTGAGTCAAAGTCCTTTGCAATGCTGGGACAACAGTACGCGTGGTCTTGATAGTGCCAATGCTCTTGAATTTTGCAGAAACTTGGCGTTGATGAGCAAATACTCGGGGACAGCCGCATGCGTTGCGATCTACCAAGCCTCTCAGAACGCGTACGATGTATTTGATAAGGTTACTCTTCTCTACGAAGGCCGACAGATCTATTTTGGACCGACAGGCGAAGCAAAGCAGTACTTCGTGGATATGGGATTTGACTGCCCTAGTCGTCAAACAACCGCCGACTTTTTGACATCAATTACAAGTCCATCGGAGAGACAGACTCGCCCTGGCTTCGAAGGCCGCGTACCTCAGACACCGGATGAGTTTGCCGCAGTATGGAAGATAAGTGGTGCTCGTGCTGCGCTTCTCAAGGATATTGAGACATACGAGAATGATCATCCCATTGGTGGTTCATCCTACAATGACTTTGCAAATGCCCACCGCACTATCCAGGCAAAGCATCAACGTCCTGGATCCCCATACACTATATCGATGTTGAATCAGATTAAGCTCTGTGTCATTCGCGGGTTCCAACGTCTTCGTGGTGATTTCAGCTTGACAATCACGGCTCTTATTGGAAACTTCATCATGGCACTGATTATCGGATCTGTTTTCTATCGGTTGCCAGATACGACTGCTAGTTTCTACGCCCGGGGAGCTCTTCTGTTCTTCGCTGTCTTACTCAATGCGTTTTCCAGTGCTTTAGAGATCCTCACACTCTACAGCCAGCGACCAATTGTTGAGAAACATTCGCGATTCGCTTTCTATCATCCCTTCGCTGAAGCTGTGGCATCGATGCTCTGTGATGTCCCCTACAAAATGATCAACTCAGTCACTTTCAACGTCCCTCTGTATTTTATGACCAATCTGCGTCAAGAAGCTGGTGCCTTTTTCACTTTCTGGATCTTCTCCGTCGTCACTACATTCACAATGTCGATGATTTTCAGAACTATTGCTTCGGCATCAAGGTCACTCTCACAGGCACTTGTGCCAGCTGCAATTTTAATCCTCGGTATGGTCATTTACACTGGGTTCACTATCCCAACCCGCAATATGCTGGGCTGGTCTAGATGGATGAACTATATCAATCCAATTGCGTATTCCTTTGAAAGCTTCATGGTCAACGAATTCCACGACCGAACATTTGAATGCGCGATGGTCATACCCTCGGGCGGTTTCTACGATGGTCTCTCCATGGCCAACCGAATTTGTTCGACTGTCGGCGCTGAAGCCGGATCAACTGAAGTTTCTGGATCTCTTTACCTAGAGATGAGCTTTGATTATGTCAAATCGCATCTGTGGAGAAATATGGGGATCATGATTGGTTTCTTGGTATTCTTTGCCGCAGTCCATCTACTGGCAACAGAGTATATCTCGGAGCAGAAATCAAAGGGTGAAGTTTTGCTCTTTCGACAGGGTCACCAGCCGAAATATCTTGGTGGTGAATCAGATGCAGAATCAGCCCCGGTCCCCAACACCAATGAGAAGACAGATGAATCCAGACCCGAAGATTTTTCCATTCAACGTCAAACAGCAATTTTCCAATGGGAAGATGTTTGCTACGATATCAAAATCAAAGGCGAGCCTCGGCGGATTCTGGAGAATGTTGATGGATGGGTAAAGCCTGGAACTTGCACTGCTTTGATGGGTGTATCTGGCGCTGGAAAAACCACATTGCTCGACGTCCTGGCTACAAGAGTTACAATGGGTGTTGTGACGGGCCAAATGCTTGTAGATGGCCAGCCTCGCGATCAATCATTTCAAAGGAAAACTGGCTACGTGCAACAGCAGGACTTACACTTGCCTACATCAACAGTCAGAGAGGCATTGGAGTTTAGCGCTATCTTACGTCAACCAAAGTCAGTCAGTCACAAAGAAAAGGTTGCTTATGTGGATGAAGTGATCAAATTGCTTGGAATGGAAGCCTACGCAGATGCAGTAGTGGGTGTACCTGGTGAAGGTCTGAACGTGGAACAACGCAAACGATTGACTATCGGCGTCGAACTTGCTGCAAAGCCCCAACTTTTGCTCTTCCTCGATGAACCCACGAGTGGGTTGGACAGTCAAACCTCATGGTCAATCCTGGATCTCATCGATACATTGACACAGCATGGCCAAGCTATTCTTTGCACTATTCATCAGCCATCCGCAATGCTGTTCCAACGTTTTGATCGATTGCTCTTCCTAGCAAAAGGTGGTAAAACCATCTACTTTGGCGAAATTGGTGAAAACTCCAAGACATTGTCTGATTACTTCGAGCGAAATGGTGCGCAAACCCTCTCTGCAGGGGAGAATCCTGCTGAGTGGATGTTAGAAGTGATTGGTGCAGCACCAGGCTCACACAGTGAAATTGAATGGCCAAAGGTTTGGCGAGAGAGCCCTGAATATCGCAAAGTTAAGGAAGACCTTGCCAAATTGAAAGAAACTCTTGCTGTAAAGCCCAAAGAAACAGCCGGTCCTGATGCATATTCTGAATTTGCTGCCCCATTTTATATTCAACTTTACGAATGTCTGGTTCGTGTCTTTGCTCAATATTACCGAAGTCCGATATACATCTGGTCAAAAGCAGCACTTTGTGTGTTGACCTCGTTATACATTGGGTTTTCGTTTTTTGATTCCAAGAACTCAAACCAAGGACTTCAGAATCAGATGTTTTCTGTGTTCATGTTGATGACTATCTTCGGGAATCTTGTTCAGCAAATCATGCCAAACTTTGTGACGCAGCGATCACTCTATGAGGTCCGTGAACGGCCTTCAAAGGCTTATTCATGGAAAGCATTTATGACGGCAAATATCATTGTGGAATTGCCCTGGAACACTTTGATGGCTCTCTTGATATTCGTGTGCTGGTATTATCCAATTGGACTATATAACAATGCTAGTCAGACTGACTCGGTCACCGAGAAGGGCGGTCTCATGTTTCTTCTGATTTGGACATTCCTTCTCTTCACATCAACATTTGCACACATGATGATTGCTGGTATCGAACTAGCTGAAACCGGTGGAAATATTGCCTCTCTTCTCTTCTCACTGTGTCTCATTTTCTGTGGTGTTCTAGCCACCAAAGAAGCTCTTCCCGGATTCTGGGTCTTCATGTATCGTGTCTCTCCTTTCACGTACCTTGTCTCTGCCATGCTTTCGACAGGTCTGGCGGGAGCAGACGCGACATGCGATGATGTGGAATATTTGAAATTCAATCCACCTTTCAACCAGACCTGTGCCGAATATATGAACCCTTACATTGCAGGGGCCAAGACAGGCTACATCCTCAACAAAGAAGCAAAATCCGATTGTCTCTTCTGCACGGTTAGCAAGACCGATGACTTCCTTGGTCAAATTGGAAGTAGCTATGATGATGCATGGCGAAACTTTGGCCTTATGTGGGTTTATATTGCTTTCAATATCGTCGGAGCAGTCTTCATTTACTGGTTAGCCCGAGTTCCCAAAGGAAAAAAGGCATCCGGTGCTACCTAGACCGCAATTTTGATAAATCGCCATCTGGAGATCGTCTAGGTCATACCAGTCTCTTCTCACCTCTTATCCCGGCATTTAGACCCTGTGCATTCTTCTTTTTGCATTCCATTCCTTTTTCTTTCCTGTGAAAAATACGTTCTTTGTCCTTCTTTCTTCTGTTTGTTCTAGATTTTTTTTGCTCCACCCAATCTTGATTCAAAGAGTTTTGTAACTAAGAAATTTAATGCAGATTATTTTCATTTTTCAGCCGTTCTGGGCGGAACTTCCACATTTGCGAAGTGATTAGAAGTAGACCTCTTTTATTGCCATCCAAGCTACTGAGTGAGGTGCATTTTATATTCAATATGTTCATTGCATAAAATTTAGAGAGTGACATGACCTATGACTAGCTACATAATCCAGGCTCTAGCGCATATGGCGTCTTGCAAGAAGAACCGAAAACAACTTCACAAGAAATTCCCCTTCCTTTGGTCGAAGAGTCATTCTTTTGCTCGATAAACGTCATCTCTTACATGACTTCATTCAACATCATTCGTAGACATCGATCTAAGTCCAAGTGTGATCAGCCAAGTCATGACGAGCACCGTCACAGTTGGCTTTTCCTGTATGAGTGTAGCAAAGGCCAGCAATTCCAGCTACCCACATAGCACCGCACTCCCACATGACGATGGCGAGATCCCAAAGCTCCGGGATCTTCTGGCCTTGGGGATAAGCCAGCTCGGCGGAGAGAACATGTCCGATAAACTCTCTCTCGGTAGGGAGAGTATCGGCACCCTTCACGTAGTCAAGAACAGGGCTGACCAAGTGGTCAACGACAGCGCGAGTTTGAGGCAGAATTTCAGTAGATAACAGGGCTTTTAGGCGCTCCTCGGAGCTGGACATGGGGCCCTGTCCTCGCTCGACTCGGGTGCCACTTGCTCGGAAGTGTTCTAGCTCTGGTCTTCCTTCAGGCATGATAGGGGCAATGGCCGCTTCCACGCCGAAGTCTGTTCGACCAAGCAGGGTGATAGGGAGATGGCGGCAGTTGGAGAGTTGTCACCAGTGAGTGAAGAGAAGTCAGAGAGCTGCTGGGTTGTAAGGGTCATTATTCCGGTACCAGATCATAGCACCGATCAAACAAGCATAGACCTCAGCTAGAGGTCCTTCTTCTAGACAACCCCTTGTCAGCGAAGGAATGATATTAGAAACTTCACCGCACATGATATCAGGTCCAAGATCAATCCAGTCATGCGCAACGCATCCAAGACCAGCAATGGCGGCCATCTGCTCACCACCACCGGAGTCATAATAGACATGGCAGAAGACAGCATCGGTAAGCTTGTAGCGGGCAAGTCGGTCGAGATCATTCCAGACGACCATGCAAGGAGCAGAGTCGATAGGGTCGTCGTCCTCGATAATAGTCTTTTGGCGTAAGCATCCATAGTTGCAGCCCTTGACAATACGAATATCGTCAATATGGGGACCAGGAGATGCAGAAGCCTCAGCAGCAGCAGTCACTTCTGCAAAAACAAAAGAGAGTCTGTGTGAGACTGCAGAGTTATGAACACAAATGAAGTAGTCAAGAACAAAAGCAGAATCCATGATAGACCACAGTCCTGAGATAGATCCACCATAGACACCACGGTTATAACCAACAGACATCGAGAAGATACTAGTGTTGATGATGGGACCTTGACACAACTCTGCCGCGAAAAGATCATCCGTAATTTGATCCGGGGAGTCTGCCACACCGCTCAGTTTTGGAGCCAAAGGCTTGCGAGCAGTTGCCCAGAGGGAATTTCAGCAAGACGGACTTCCGCAAAGTCCAGCTTCTCCGTCTTTCCACCAGAAGTGACGACCTTGTCACGGGCTTCCAGAAGTAAAGCAGCATCAGACAGTAGTCCAACAGCACAGTCGACAGCATCGGCCACACGAGCATTACGCAATAAAGAGATGCTTGAAGCAGCACCAAGAACACCCTGAATCTTCTCGGTATCGGCACGACGAGCCAGATTTACGGTTGTCGTCAAAGTATCATTCTCGGAATCATATTGCTGCGAGAATTTGGGTGCACCAGACTCGATGGGACTGATACCGTGACTCTTGAGCGCCCAGCATGCAGCTCCATGGGGAGACTCCCTGTTAAGACCCTCGCCACGGACATGAACGGTGTTCCATGTCGATTTAAGACGGACGGTTGCATTAGGGTCCTCTGCCGAGCACTCATCGGTACGATCACCCCAGTGCGAGACAACAGGATTGCAGTCAAAAGCAGGAGAGCGACTAAGACCACCGCTGACGACTAGACCCGGAAGTAAGTGGCTCACTTCAACATGCCAGTGGTGGTACCGTGATGGTGGTACCGTGATCGATGTATCCTCATTCGATATCCATCCTAAATACGATGCGAACACTCTCGATAACGATATTGCATTCGTCACTTTGGCCGAATCATTCTCGGATGTTATTCCAGCCTTACTGCCAACAAAAGGAAACTTTCCCAGCTATGGGAGCTCGGTTCAGATATATGGTTGGGGAAAGACTTCTCAAGGAGGATCTTTGTCGAACAACCTGAGAACAGCCTCGGTGGATAATATCTCTCGGACCAATTGCCAAAGTGTCTATGGACCCATCACTTCAATCACAAACAGAGAGTTTTGCGTGTCCAGCAAGAATGGCAAAGGGGCCAGTGAAGCCGATCAAGGAGGTCCTGTGGTGGACCCAACTGGCACTCTCGTGGGAATTATCTCTCGAACCGAAGAGGCGGGTCACTACCCTGGTGTTGAAATTCAGGTCGAAGCTTACCTTGATTGGATCAACTCCAAGCTAGCCTAAGTAATATGTGGTGGAGCGGATATTGTGAATGGGCAGGGGCCGTTCGAATCCTACGCTGCTTTGACGTTGTACCTGGTTCTCAGTGCAATGACCTCTTTTTCACATTTATCTTGCACTATTTCAAGGGCCATGGGTCTCATTGTTACGAAACCTGTGACATGTCCATTATACATTGCTATCGGACTGCCAGAGTCGTGATATTGGCGATATGATCGCCAAATGAGATAGCCGAAACAAGCGGGCCATCCGATGAAGAGATTCCGATGACGCGCGCCTGGTAGCATCGTGAATACCACTACTATAGCGACTCCAATCCTGTATTGCTGGCTCCAGTTACGGATAGTCTTACTAGCAATAGGAGTACATGGGCGCTGATAGTAAACTCAATCCACGATTCTCAGTCCAATTGTCCTTCAACCCGTTATACCAAGGAATAGTACCGGTACTATTGCGAATGCTCAGCATTTGCTGTTTTGATATATAAAACGTACCTATGTTTTAGTAGTATTAATAGTATTAATTGTTACTTCATCTCCCGGGATTTGATAATAATTGCAACCGGTGGATGCAGTACTTCTTACTTCATAGTGCATTCTCACAAGACAGATACCGGAAAAGTCCACGACTCTTCTGGTAGCTGTGATTGTCACAGAATTGAGTATCAACACATTCGAAGACTTGAGTCCTTTCATTGAATCTATTTTCAAGCCAAAAATTAGCATCTCCAATCCTCATCCAAGGGTTCTTCCTGATCATTCAAGTTTATAAATATACTACAGTATCATGACATCACGAGTATTTCCAAGCAACAATCTCCACAAAATCCTTCTTCAAATCTCTCGATCGGAGCAATTTCCAAAACATGAAATTATTCAGACCATTTCCCAATTTCTTCACGGTCATTTAGGTAACAAATCCAGCTGATCATCGATCTCGGCGAATTGGTGGAGATATCCAGGAAGATCTTCGGATGATTCCCAACCTCCTGATTCGACAACGAATTCTATCTTGGCAGGCACTTTCATCGTAAAGTTCTTAGTGGCAACGCTCCGCATTCGGAAAACCAAGTACTCCATACCAAGAAAGATGCTACTTATAATATCTGTCCGAGGTAGCTCCCCGTTCACTCCACCTCAAGTACTAAACTCGAAATGCCCGAAGATCTCGCGATTAAAAGCCGCTTTGTGAAGGAGATCCCGCCGTATTAAAGAATGAATTTGCATGTTTAGATCAATTGTTTTCTCGGACTCAATTCATAATCGTCAAAATGAGGTCAAGTTTCATTTTGGGTGCAGCTCTTGCTGTTGTCCCGTCGTGGGGACAGACACTTACGGCGGAGACGATTGAGAAGATGGGTAATAATAGCCTCTTTGAGCGATGGAGACCTACTTCGCATTTTCTTGCACCGGCCGGATGGATGAATGTAAGTTAGCTTTCATGATAATGACCTACACCTCGAATCAATCTAATTTGATAGGACCCTTGTGCTCCCATGTACGATCCCGTCCGAGGAATATACCACCTCCATTATCAATATCACCCAAATCATATCAGCTGGGGTCAGTAACTCCCAGTATCTTCTACTTCATGAATAATAAAATACTGATCTTTATATAGGAAATGTCTCTTGGGGACATGCTACCTCCCGTGATCTCATCACCTGGACAGATGTAGACCATCATCCAGATAACGACCTTCCAGCCTGGAAAGACTCAGAAGCCCAATCCATTGGCACAAGCAATTCTACAGGCAACGGAAAACACAACCCAGCTTTATTCAATCACCTCGCCATCTTCTCCGGTGGAGGTCAACCAGTCAATTTGTCCGGTCAAATCGATGGAACACTCTTGCTCTTCTACACCGGCGCATCCAGCCTGCCAACAGCATGGAATACGCCTTACGCCCGTGGAACAGAAAGTCAGGCCCTCGCCTTCTCCACCGATGGAGGTGTTACATGGAAAGACTACGAAAAGAACCCAATTCTCAGCGATCCTCCTGGTAACTGGAACGTCACAGGCTGGCGTGACCCATACTTCATCTCGTGGCCTGAGTTAGACGATCTCACCAACGCAAGCCAGCCTCACTTCTACGCAGTCTTTGGATCTGGAATCCGTGGAGTTGGCCCTCGCATGCCTCTATACCGAGCCCCTGCATCTAACCTCACCGATTGGACTTTCATGGGTGCTCTATGGGAACCAGAGAAGAATACATCTCTGGGTTTGATCGAGGAAACCGGCTCTTACGGATTCAACTTCGAACTTTCGAACTTTTTCTCCCTGGATAATCGATACTTCGTTAGTATGGGTGCTGAAGGAGGCAATGTGAGTTTTCATCAGAATAAATGGTCTCTCTGGAACGAGGGAACAATCTCCGTTCGTTCAAATGGAAGTATTGCCTTCGAACCTATCTCTGGCGGTGCCAGTGACTGGGGGTTATTATACGCGGTAAGTCAATCAAATCTTTACAAATCTACTCATTATCAAAGCCGAAGCTCATACTTACTTTGCACCAGATCGCCTCTTTCAACGATACAAAGAATAATCGTCGTCTCCAATGGGGTTGGGCCCAGGAAGATCTCGATGACTTCGGAACAGTTCAACAAGGATATCAAGGAGCGTACGCCCTTCCCCGAGAGATCTTCATCCAAAACACATCCAACGTAATCCACCACTCTTCTTCCCCTGAGACTCCCGGGAACGCACGATTCTTCAAGAATGCTCACGGAAGCTGGACAGCAAGTACACTCGGTGTACGCCCAGCTCCAGACGTGGTAAAGGGACTTCAACACGGCGCAAATCACACAAAGTTCCCCTGCACCAAACGAAGCTGTAAAACCGAGACTATCAATGTCCCCAAATCCCTCTCCAACTCATACCAAATTGCTCTTCGCATTGAAAAAACTAATGGTCTGGCTGGTCTCTCTGTTGCAGCTTCACCGAATCGAGAGGAATATACGAATATCTTCTTCGATCCTAGGAATAATACTCTTGGGGTGGATCGGAGTCATTCATCTCTCATCAAGAACTTCACTCATTACACTCATGCGGGATATTTCAAGCCCTACGAGATCGCCACGAATACCACCGGTGGCAGCAAAGCAAAGAGTTCCACCGAGTCAATTGATCTCACCATCTTCGTGGATGGGTCTTTAATTGAGGTTTATGCGAATGATCGATTTGCATTGACAAGTCGGATCTATCCTAGTCGTGAGGATAGTACGGGCATTTCTTTCTTCAAGGAAGATGGGGTTGAAGTTGAGTATTCTCGATTTGAAATTTGGGATGGATTGTTGAATGTTTGGCCTGATCGGCCGAAGAATAGTAGTTCGTTGTTGGTTTTTGATACTCCGGCTGAGACGGGAAATTATACTTGGTGGACTGGGAATTAATTAGGGCTTGAATGGTCCTGTATGATCATCGCCAGTGCTGCTATATGAGTGAATGAGTGATGTTTACTACTAAAGCACCTTTGAATGATATGCAACTTGGATAGTATACATAATAGTATGAAGACAAATGCAGCAACATGTGTTATAATATTCACATTCCCAATAAATAATTGCTATAACTTCATTCTAGAAGACAAAGACCGGGTATATCACGCAGAACAAGCTCCATCTTCCATCCCCAAATTCACGACAAAGAAATCTTTGGCCTCTTATTATTAAACCCAGAAGCAGGTCTCGAACGTTTCCGTTCTTGAGCTTCCATTTCAGCCTTCATAATCCTCTCCTGCTCAGAAATTTTCTTCGGAGCCGCCAAAACAGGCCCTTTCTTGCCAGCCAGCGGATTCTTCTTAGGTCCCGAAGCAAACACATTCTTCGGTTTCTGCGCACCAAAAGACATGGAGATCTTGGGCTTTGATGAATCCGCTGGTAAATCCGCTGCAGCCGACTCAGTCGTTATAGCTGATGTATCCGCAGCTGTCCCTGTTCCAGTTCCCGCGCTTGTAGAAGTCGCTTCTTCTGTCTTCCCCTTCAACCCAAAATCCAACTTGACCTTCTCCCCCTCCTCACGCTGTAACATCTTCTCCTCAACATCCTCCTCCTCCTCCTTCTTTTCTCTTTCCCGCTCAGCAGCCTGTCTCTGAGCCCTTTCAACCTGTTGTCGAATAGCCTTCTGCTCCCGCTCCTCATCACCCTTATCCTGCCTCTCCTTCTTAAGCAATGCCTCTCGCTTCCGCAATGTTTCCGGTGAATTATCGATCCACGCAACATGTAGTCCTTTATCGGTTTCTTCGACTTTACATATTCCCTCTTTACCAAGGTACGCCACGAATTGCGTGAGTGATTTCCATTTCGTTGCGTTTAAATGGATATGTGATTTATCCCGAATGATTTCTAAAACACACTCGATTAGCTTACTTACTCATTCCAACCAGTTCTCTCCAAATACTCGCGGTATTGACAAACCTTGATAAAAATGATTCGCATGAATAGATTTCGTCCCATGCGCCGTCTTCAATGTATCAATGAAATTCTTAAGAAATTCCCGACTAAACCCTTCAATATGAGACTTGGAGTCTTCACCAATAAGCATCATCTGTCGAACATGCGACTCGCTCTGAACATGACACTTGAATCCATTTTCGTCGGGACATTGTTTTTCACAGGCTTGGCAGTACCATCTAGTCACAATTTCGTTAGTATCGTTATCTTAAAGACCGCGTTACCTTGTAACCTCGCGGTCCGCATCGCAGCTGATTCGGGCTGACTTACCTCAGGCGACCGAGGCCTTTCCTCCGACTTGCATTTGCGATGGCTTTTGTTGAACCGGCTTCGGCTTTGGGCATTTTGATTGTGTGAGATGAAGTGGTTGAAAGTTGAAGTTGCGAAGTTGCGAAGTTGCGGGCGATTTGCGATGAGTGGCGATAAGCACGTGACTGATAAGACAGCCCTACAACTATAGCGCTACTTACCCTAAGTAGCTATAGAATATAGTTTATTCTATGCTCATTCACGATGATTAGAATAATGACAGGGGAGAAGAGGATGTTGGATTGCTCAATTCAAAAGTATTGATTGGAACTACTAGCTGTTGATATCTAGTCATTCCATGGGTACATTGAAACCCCAAACTGACAACCGATTCCACAATTGAAAAAGAAACCTCAAAAGGTATCTCAAGTCAATGGGAGAAACAGTGTGATAAAGATACATAATAAGACAATAACAAAGGGAAAAGAAACCCTCATACAAAAGTGTAAGCCAACTCCATGCGCCAAATCTTTTTCGAATATCAAGAAAAAGAAAAGATTCAGCAAGCAAGCAAGCGCAAGCTGCCAGCGAAAGAGCTGGATGAGATAAGAATAAATTGAAAAGATCAAAAAAGCCACGCTGAGTCGTACAGTCATGCCCACCCGGCAAAAACAAATGCCTTTCCCCCTTTTTCCCGTTCACTCCCGGCTGCTACTTCAGCTTAGAATGCGTATTCCCGCATTCCTTCAGGTCCAAGCTCGTTGTATTCTGTCCGAGACATGAAGGACTTGGATTGGCCTTGGTCAACGACGAAGAAAATCTTCGCGGCAATCTGGGCGCCCAAAAAGATAGCTTCTTCGTGACCATGGCTGCCATGTGAAGTGCTTCCAGGTCCGGAGCTAGCACCGGGGGCGTTTCTATTGCCGTGATCCTTGAACTCGGAGAAGTATTCGGGGAATTTGAGGGTTTTGACGGAGTTGGGGGCTTGTACATGTCCGCTTGACCGCTGCTGGATGTTTGGATCCATTCCAGGGGTTCCTGGAGCTGGAGGCATGCCTGGGTTGTTGTGTGTAGCAGCCACAAGCAGAGGGTTGACTCCATGAGCAGCGGGGTGGAACATCGGGCCTGGTTGACCCTGGCCTTGAGCCATCGGAGCAGGGGTGTTGGTGCCGCCAGTTGGAAGCGGAGTGCTGAATGTCGAAGGAATCTCGGAAGTGAAGAACGATGCAGATGGTGCAAGGATGAACTTCTCACTGCAGACAGCAAGAAGTGCCTGGGTAAAACCTATCAAAGAATTTTAGCTGGAGTCTGTGATATAAAGAAAGACTGGACTAAGAACTTACCTTGCACTTTACTTCCAGCTCCCACGATAGCCAAAGAGTTCCAAAGATCACTTCGTCGGGAAGCGTCGACTCCATTGATGACATAGTTGATCTGTGCAGCAATGTCCTCGAGGATTCCCCGACTGATTAGGCCCCTAGCCCATTCGAGAGGAGTTGCTGCGAGGAATCTCTCAACACCAACAGTGATCTCCCGGGTGTTACGCTTGTAGCGCTTGGCACCGCCGGGTGCGGTCTCATCGTCAATTTCGACAAACTCTTCAAATTGGAAGCTTGCCGTGGACTTCTGTGAGTTGGGAAGCTTGGGCTGCTTGGGGTCGGCTCCGGCCTTCTTATTGCTGGACTTGTCCTTTTCCATATTGGCCAGGTACTCCGAGGTATTTCCACTGACAATGGCAGCGACATCCAGTACACCCTCGTCGTTATCTCCATTATTCTCGGTGGCACCCTCAGTTGGAGCAGAAGGATTACCAGTCGAGTCTGTGGCTGGGGCAGCCGGTGGAGCACCCTGATGAGCAGTCTCTGATGCAGAAGCAGGAAGAGGAGTTCCAGGAGGCAGAATCTCGGTAATGTCACTGCGCTTGAGCTGCTCGCACATTTCACGAGTGAATCCTTTAGATCCAAGCAGCTCCAGCAGACGGTCCGTCATGGAGTCACCTCCAAGACCAAGGATGGACGCACATCGAGTACGACGTTGGATCTGGTAATCAACAACAGCGGTGACATCGACCTTAGTCTTGCCGACATCAACAACAAGAGCATCCTTCACGCCGAGGCCATAGATAGCAGCGAACGCAGCATCGACGTAAGAGAAAGCCGGCGCACTCAAATGCTCGAAGACAAAACGAGTGATCTCATTGCGATCTTCCACAGACCAGATGGGCTGAGCGACAATCACGATTGGGGTATGGAGAGGAGGAGAGAGCAGGTTGTAGATATGTTGGAGCAAAGCAAAGAGCGCCTCGCGATTCACAATGCGACCATCTTGAATAGGATAGACGGCTCCCTCTTCAGAAAACACGTCTTCCTCGTAGTACGTCTCTTCAACAGTTTCTCCCTCTGTCTTCTCGGTGTTTCCAGACGCGTCTTGACCAGCGGGATTACCTTCAGCTGTAGCTCCATTTGCAGCATCTTTCATCTCGACATCCTCCTTAGGAGGCTCATGGGATGTGGTAGACGGCGCAGGGACTTTGGTAGTGACCTTTCGGATTCTGTGAGGTTCATATTCGCCTGGTTTCTCTGCTGGAAACATGCGCGTTGGGAAACGGTGCTTGGCTGGGGTGTAGGCTTCAGGTAGACCCAGTTGCGCCAAAGTGGTTCCTGAACCAGGTTGGATGAGCTAGGGTAAAAGTGAGTGATAGGTCCCAATGACGAATATAAAAGTAGAAATTGAACATACCAGGATGTGCTCATCCTTGAAGGGCGCCATTGGATGAGCTTGGCGTCCAGGGAATACTTCTCGTGGACCGGTGGGTTCGTTGCGGCGAGGAGGTCGACGAAGCCCGCCTTTCTTTTTCCCCCATGGCGGTGAGCACTGAGCGTGGAAACTATGTGGGTGCGTGGTTGTAGCAGTTGTGGTCCGTGCAGGATGGGTTGAGGCGGGAGTGCGTGGAGGGTTTGTTGTTAGTGGGTAGTATTCACTGTTGCCACATCCAGCAACAACATCAGTATAGAACAACAATATTATTCTCTACACAAGAAAACATGAATATACAAATAATTATAGTATCTTTTATTCTTTTCCTACTTTAAAGTATAGAAACCCCGGTTCTTTAATCATTATCATTATTATTTACAGTCTATACTAATACCTTTAAGACCACAGGAAAGATACTGCCTTAATATACATTGTTGTATATATATCTCCGAGAAAATCAGCTTATACCACCATGAATAATATTCATTCAACATGGATCTAGTACTACATTAGTAGATCTACTAGATCTGTATACTATTCAAATAGACAACCTCCAGGTTGTCTAGCGATAGTATCCATTCTTCAATTGTAGAGACCAAGAGGGCTCCTGGTTCTCTATGTGACTTTGTTCTGTAGAAACCTTTCTTAACTTGAATAAAGTAGATGGACTCGAGGGCTCGAATCCACCACAATTGTCTCAGATTCGAATTAACTTCTACATCATATCTGAGTATTCTAGTCGTATTATATACTACTAGTATATAATACGTAGTAGTACCTTGAACTAGCACATTTATTCAAGTTGATGGCGGTAGTCGCCCCAGTCCTGCTAACATCGATCAATAGATGCAGTCTTATCATCTACAGTCTCTCCAGTACAACACTAGCAACTTCAGAATAAAGGCTGGATCCGCACCAGCAGATACCATTATCAATTGAACCGCCCAAAATGCTATTCGACCATGACTCCCCGAAACATCAAGCTTATATCAAATCAATCAATTATATCATATAAAACGCCGCAACCCTTTTCTTTATGTCCAGCATAAGTCGTCTCGGATCAGTTCTTCAAGTATACTCCATAAGGTGTAACCTCGTTATCTCGAAAGTGTTGCCCTTGGTTCATTCACTCCGGCCCTTGATTGTACTTTTCCGTCGCAGATCGGAACAACTCCTGCTGTTGACGAAGTAATTCTTCCTCCGACAATCCACTCTGTTCCATCTTACTTTGCTTCTTCTCGCGAGACTATTCACATAATCAGTCATCATTCTTGTGATCATTGTCCAAGGGAGAGGATTATCACTGCTCCCAACACCTCAGCACCCACAGTACTCACCTTCAACTGTTCCTTATGTTCCTCCGCAACAGCAAGAATATCCGGCACGTAATCGGCAAAGCCCAATTCGCGTAAGGCCTTCTCAACATGTTCACAGGCAATAGTCTTTTTAGCCTCTTTCTCACTGATCTCGTTTGCCTCGGAGGAAATCAACGTGATGAACTCGACACAGCATTCCATCAGCAAATCGCGCGCGTCTTTGGAGAACGTTTGTCCGGACGATGGAGGTAGAATCTCGGTGATAATCTTTTGAACCGTCGCTGTAGAACAAATATAATGTTAATCCATGATCAACCGCAGGACCTGTTTTGAGGTGTAATATAGAGATCTCACCTTTAGGAAGCGATAAATCGTCGCTGGCTATAACCATCCAGAGACATTAGCATGACTTATTCTATCTCTCATTCACTTCTCACTCATCTCCCCTCAACAACTCACAGTTAAACTCTCGATCAGACATGATGGCAGACTCTTCACTTTTTCCAAAGAAGAAAAGGCCCAGTCAAAGCTGCAAACTGCGTGGGGTTCAACGCTGCCCCCTTCGCGGCAGAAAAAAGTGACTCACCGCTTTGGGGATACTTCAACGATTTTTTTCCGTCTTCACTTCTTTTCTTCTACACAACCTCGAGTGACCACTTTAATGCAAGTTGGTTACTCGAGTTCCAAACAATGGTAAGCTTGTCTTGTTTCTTCTTTTCCTTTGCAACATACCCTCCCCCAATTCTACGTGATGAACTTTAGTTGTCGCCCCTATCATACAAAACCGTGGTGATTTACCTGTCCTAGCCAAACGGACGAACTGAAAGAAAAAAAATATATCTGCTTTGTTTTCAATCAGAATTTTATCGAGTCTCCGCTAACTCATACAAGATTAGGCAATTACTTCTCGACAATACTTCGCCATTACCATCACCATCTAAGCTATAGGTATGCAAGGCAGATACTCCAATATTACACCATTCCCTTTGTATGATGATCACCCTACATTCCATGCTAAGTATGAAGGTGCACTGCATCTAATGCTTATAAAATGTATTTGCTTTTCATCTTTCGGCTGATTACAATCTCGCCACTACACATCATCTCAACATCATCATTGGCAGCATGATACTGATTGCTGTACAGATCTAAGAACAGAACATAATCCCCAACCATCTCCCATAATCATAATGCAAATTCTAAATTCTCTTATTCCTGAAATCCACTCAACTCCGTATCATTCCACCTGAACTAGTCAGCATCCCGTAAAAAAAAAAGAGCAAACAAAAAACGAGAAGGGGAATCGATCCACATACGAAAGAAATTTCCCACTCAATTCCTTCGGCGCATCAAGTACCAATTTCGCCATGACATGCGAAGGCTGTTCAACACGAAGTAACTTCCCATCCGCATGCACACCCGTAAATTTAGCGTGCATCTCCGGCGTCATGTTCGTTGCGTGGTCTTCTCGCAGCTCCCGCTGCATGTTAGTATCGACCATTCCCGGACGAATCGAGATCGAAGTCACGTCCGGTTCCTCGGCACCTAGAGTCAATGCAAAATGGTTCATTGCAGCTTTAGTCGCTCCATAAACGCCCCAACCGGGATATCCTGATACCGCGGCACCGGAGGAGGTAAAGATGATTTTACCCTTTGATTTGCGGAGTGGTGGAAGGGCTGCCTTGGCCTGTACGGAGTACTTGGTCAGCAAGTGCAAACACTGGAGTATACCCTGAAATTCTGTTTGGACGTACAAAAGCAAGCAAACTGAAGAAATTCACGTCGAAAGCTTGACGCCATTCGTCGGTATTGCCGATCTCGATTTTGCCTACTTGGCCGAGAATACCGTGGTTCAGTACCATTCCATCTAAGCCACCGAATGTAGATACCGCGGCGTCAACGGCCTTTTGGGCGAGGGAGAAGTCTGCTAGGTCGCCGTTTACGACCTCGACTTGCTTGGTATATTTCTCTTTAAGTTTTTGGAGGGGTTCGGCGCTTCTTGCAACGACCACGACGTTGTGCGATTGAGGGGCGGAGAGGAGGTACTCGGCGATGCAGAGACCGATGCCTGGTGTTGGGTTGTTTTAGTTTGGGCTTTGATGTTGATGGGGAATTGGATTGGGGGATTACCTCGTGAGGCGCCGGTTACGATGAGAGTCTTGGACATATCTGGAGTGTTGTAGTTAGTATCGACATATGTATATAGTGGGATGTTGCTGCCAGTGCAGATGAAAAGCCGATGGGAGTGGAATTGCAGGATTATGCGCGATGTTTCATGATATATGGGTAGTAACATTTTAACGAAAGAAATATTCACTTACTGTTGATTTCAATAATCGTGTTCAAAGCTGTAATGATTCAGAGGATAAATGAAGTTAAGAGTTGGAAGCTCCAAGCCGCGGCCGATGCGGGATTAGTCATTTCCGCGGGGCTTGGATTATCTCAGCATTTTCACTACAATAAAGAATCGAATAGCCCGAGAAGAGGTATTACTATTAAAAGCAGGTCTGATGATATGGAGTATAGCAATTGCCATGGTAGATGACTCAGGAATAGCAGGATCCAATCAATGATTATAGATTGTTGATCAGACGGTTGTGAAAAAGAAGTTCCATAGTGGCAGTTGGTTTGCAGTTGACTTGTGTTAGGAATGTTATCAAATCCACCAGTATCAACCTTGCTGTAAATTACACTGATATCAAATAACTGAGTCTGCTCGCTCGCATAATTCTAAAAATTGATATCTTCTGCAAGGATGTCAATTCTGCTTTGCTGTTTCACCAGCAGCCACTGTATAGATCGGAAGATTGATTCTCCGGGAGCTGACCGCTTAGTCACCGTGGAGTTTCCAGAAACTTCAGGCATTCCTCTATTAATCCAAGGCACAAACCTCCGCGCTCTTTTCGACCATCTTTCTTCTCCCATCTCCTTCACGTTCTCACATTCTTCGTGGCCTCACCCTCTATACCCCACATATACCTCCGCAGTTAATATTCGATAACACGCCATGGCCAACTACCTTGCTTCTATCTTCGGAACCGAGCAGGACAAGGTCAACTGCTCCTTTTACTACAAGATCGGAGCCTGTCGACACGGCGATCGCTGCTCGCGCAAACATGTCAAGCCCTCTTATTCACAGACTGTCCTCATGCCGAACATGTATCAAAACCCAGCCTACGACCCCAAGAGCAAGATGAACCCGAGTCAGCTGCAGAACCACTTCGACGCTTTCTACGAGGACGTTTGGTGCGAGATGTGCAAGTACGGCGAGTTGGAGGAACTAGTCGTTTGCGATAATAACAATGATCGTATGTTTGACCTTGATTCTACCTCCACCTTTGACTCACCCTTTCACTTTCCCCATCCTCCCTTCTCCTCCCTTCCATTATCGAGGACGTTTAACTGACATATTCATATCCAGACCTAATCGGAAACGTCTACGCAAGATTCAAATACGAAGAAGACGCTCAGGAAGCATGCGACAAACTGAATTCTCGCTGGTACGCCGCAAGACCGATATACTGCGAATTATCACCCGTCACCGATTTCCGAGAAGCTTGTTGTCGACTTAATAGTGGCGAAGGCTGCGTGCGTGGTGGATTCTGCAATTTCATTCATCGAAAGGATCCAGGACCTGAACTGGACCGGGAACTTCGTCTTTCGACGAAGAAATGGTTGAAAGAGCGTGGTCGTGATGCGCGCAGTGTTAGTCGGAGTCCTAGTCCTGAGCCTACTCGACGGAGGTACTAGCGGTGTTTTCGCTGGGTGGGAGTTGAGTTTGAACCTAAGTGATGAGGCTGAGTTCGTTTCTTTTCTCTTGTTGGACAAAATTTGCAAGGGGTTGACTTGCTTCGGCGTTTGGTTTTTTTATCTTTTGCAGTTAGGGCGTGCCTTTGACTTCTTTTTCCATATTGTATTATGATATTGACTGCATTTAATATTGTATGATACCCTAGGGTAGTCGGGTGATATGGTCTCCAAGTTGAATGGGCATTTACCTCAATTCTACTCGGTCTAGTAGTGCCTCAATATAAAATTGCTGGATTGTGACTGGCATCGTCTTGTCCATGACATCTGTTGGTAGTCATACTACAAACAGAGTAAATTCTGATCGACCAGCATATATAAATATGTACCATGAATATAATTGATCTAAATTTCATCAATAACTGTCTTATTCTCATCTTTCTACACTTTGCTGCAAATGCAATCAAACTTGAAGATTACCTCAGCTCCGCGCGACGCGTGCCACTTCAACTTCAACTTTGCAACTTCAACAGTTCAAGCCCACACGATAGTATCTACTGCATCCAGCATGGACTCAGATTACAATGATGCAAATCGCGCATTTCTACAGGCCTTTATGGCCCGCTCCTCTATGACCCTCGAAGAGGCCCAACCAGTCCTTGCAGCCATTCTATCTACTCACGGTAGGTCTACCTGCGAAGATACTCTACCAACGTACTAACAGTTAGTGCTTAGAAGGACGAACCATTGACCCCGAAGATATCACTCAAGAACATTTCTCATCCTACATTTCAGCCGCCAATACAGCCATATCACCATTTGACTTGGAAATCAGAAGTACCCTCCGCCAGACCCCGAAAGAACAACATCAAGATTCCCCAGATGCACCCACAGACCGAGTCTACGCCCTCGTCAACACCACAAGTGACCCATTAACCCAACTCGCAACAACACACACAGCCGATGAAATCGCCTTCGTCAAGCGAGTCCTTGACTACATGTTTGATACCAATAATACGCGCATCTGTGAGGGGATGGCCATATCCTCCATGCAAGCCATACAACAAGCGAAAGTCTCCTCAAGTGATCGCGACCGACGTCAATCGCAGAATCCCGCCACACAAGCTACTCAAGGCGGGGCAGCTCAAAGTCTCAGCATGACACAGGCGGAAACTATGATGCGCAGCTTAGTCGAAGAAGGATGGTTGGAAAAGAGTCGAGGGGGATATTTCACTTTGACACCGCGTGGGCTGATGGAGTTGAAGGGTTGGTTGATATCGACGTATAACGATGATCCTGAGCGAGAGGAATCCCGCCGGGGTGGACGGATAAAGTTCTGCGCTGCTTGTAAGGAGATTGTTACAGTGGTGAGTTTACATTTCGAGAAAGGGAAGGAGTATCAAAGCTGACCGGGTATATTCAGGGCCAACGCTGCGATGATCGAGAATGTAAGGGTCGATTACATGATCACTGTGTTCGCAATTACTTTCGCATGCAACAGACGGAAAAGTGTCCTGTTTGTAAGCAGGATTGGCCGGGCGATAAGTTTGTGGGGGAGAGGGCTATTGCTGCGGTTAATAGGAGACAGAGTCGAAATGTACCTTCTAGTGTACCTGCAGAAGTGGATGGTGCCGACGAAGAGAGCATGGAAGAGGTGTGATGAGGAGTCACTCTCCAAACTGCTCTTTCGGGCAGTTTGGCGAAGCCAAAGCCTACACATGAATGGTCGATGTCCAATCGCCTCGGTGATATGGTCGCGAGTGCATAGCAGAGACTTTCAGCACCAGCACTGTGATAGTACCATCAAAAGTCCTCGCTGCTGAATGTCCCGGAATAAGCTTGGAGCAGAAGCGAAAGGCTCAAGTTCTGGTACGAGCAGCCTTTCGATTTCCAGCGATAGAATCCTTGCAGGAAGCGGACACAAGGACCCAGCAAGACAACACCAGACTTGATATACCCAGTTGTCCTGTTCGAAAAGATAAAATTTAATGCCAGATGACAATGAAACTTAACGATGCCAAGGTTTATTGGTACTATCTTACGAGATCCTGCACTTACTCATCGGATCCTTAATGTAGGTCATCTTATACCGACCTCGACGTAGTGCACCCCTTCCAGCAATTTCCCATCCAAACGCCTTCTCTCCATGAATTGCCATCATCAAGGAGATGCACCAATATCTGCCACATTCAAAGCATCAAGAAAAGGTTTCCACCATACCTCTCGTAGGAACAAACCTTCTCTCAATGTTTAAGCATTTATAACAATGGACTGATTGGAAGTTTTTATTGTGAAATATGACCACTAGTGAGAAGTCAGTAGTACTATTAAGAGTAAATAGTAATACAATGGTGCACTGGTAGCATAGTAGTATCAATTGTACTATAGTTCTGATGGCCATAGAGTATTGTGGATTCTATAAAAGGTAGAATTAACTACTACTGGCTATTAGAGTACACTAATATAACATTATTTGTAGTACTAATACTAATACTATGATGATGTGAAGATATACTATACCTAGTAGGTATCCCAGCAGCATTAAGACCAGAACAGGAGATTGTTCCAACAACAAGGTTGTTATATTCTAGTAATAGATATGGTTCATCATCTGCTAATAGTTGTACATGAGTATATTTGATAGCACTGCTTATATCCCCCTTCCTAACAGATAAATGGTATCTTACACTATTGAAGTATATACAATTAGTACGGCCTTGTATCTAATGTAGATAATGTACTCATCTACGGCAGTTAACATGTATAGAGTAGTACTACTATTGGACCTGGTATCTCATATATTCTAGCCATAGTAATATAGTAAAATTGACTCAATATCAGTCTCTAATAGCCATCAATCAATCAATACTTCACTGCTTAAGGAATTCCTTGAAATGTTGCTGTTGTTGATGCTTATTGTATGGCTGACTAAGGTATCAACTACCTCTTACACTTCACTTCTCTCTTTGTTCTTTCTTCTTTCTCTCCTGCTCTTCTCTTCTCCTCTCCTTGGCCAAATTGATACCCCAATCAGACATCACTACGACCAATTCCTCTTTTAGTCCAAATACTCTCCAATTTACCTTCCTTCTCCCCCACCACTCCACTCAATCTGCAGAACGGACGTTTGTCGGGCAATTTGCGGGCCCCCAGCCACCTTTCCCCCACATTTCAAGTCTGGGCCAAACTTTATACCCGGCACACTCGATGACGATGATCAAGCCTGTCAACTCGGAATGCCGTCTTTTCACGACGGAACATGCTACAAAGATTATGGTTCACTTCTTCTCCGCTGCCGGCTGTTCCGAAGCCACTGTGAAGCCACACAGCCGCAGACGCCATCCTCTCTGGGCTTACTTCTTGTGACTAAACTCTTTCTTGGCTGGATACTCTCTTCTCCACCATTCAAGGCATCCACCATTCAAGGCATCGGCCTCGTAAAGGACCTGCCTCAAACGGGTTCTTCTTCACGGGAACCACGCCATCGCCCCCAGGATTTGACTTTGACTTTGGTCTTCCCCACAGACGCCATCGTACTGCAGGGCCCGAGCGAGTACGGAGTATTTGGATGGGGTTCCTGGATTGGATCGGCACTTCATTTCCTGAAAGCTCATTCATATATCCTTCACTTCCACCGCTCACTTCGGCTGAGGCTTTCTCCTTCTTTCCCAGTCTACCTGCTATCCGACACTTTCACTTAAGGGTTGAGTTTCGTTGCCTGGAATCACCCGCACTGCTGTTATTCTCACTATCGAATAAGCCCTTCAGGGCACGAAGACAACACAATGCAATTCAAGGTGAGTACTCCCATGAATAAGATTTGAATGAAACCAAGCTGATTATTATCAACCAGTCTTTTGCACGGGCTTTGCCCTTGATACTGAGTCTTACGACACTGGTAGATGGCGCGACTGCGAATAATCGCATCGGAAAATGTCTGAAGAGGTACAGCGGACCTGAACTGGCGCCCAACTCCAGCAAAAACATTTATGAAACCGACTTCGATGGCGTCACCTGGGATCAGGATAACTGGTTGCTCACCACTACAAACTTGGAACAAGGCCAGTTCCAATCGCGTGGCTCTATCGCTAATGGCTACTTCGGTATCAATGTCGCTAGCGTCGGACCCTTCTTTGAGATGGACGGCGATGATGATGGCGGCGAAGGTGTGAGTGGATGGCCTCTCTTTTCGAGACGGCAAGCTTTTGCGACCATCAGTGGTTTCTTAGACTCCCAGGCAAATACCAACGATTCCAATTTCGGTTGGCTTTCTCAGTACGGATCGGACAGCGTTATCAGTGGAGTTCCGCACTGGAGTGGCCTCATTTTGGATCTTGGCAATGATACTTATCTGGATGCGACTGTAGACAACAGCACTATCTCCAACTTTACCTCCACGTATGATTTCAAATCGGGTGTTTTGGCTTGGTCATATAGTTGGACACCTCAGAGCGACAAGGGATCGTTCCAGATTACTTATCGTCTATTTGCAAACAAGCTTTATATCAACCAGGCCGTGGTGGATATGCAGATTGTTTCTACCAAAGATACTGAAGGATCAATTGCCAATGTCCTTGATGGAGCCTCTGCTGTGCGCTCTGATTTTGTGGAATCGGATGAAGACGAGGGTGCTATCTTCTCTTCCGTACGACCAAATGGCATCAGCAATGTCACTGCCTACATCTATGCCAACATCACAGGAACCTCGGATATGGATCTGTCGTCGCGCAAGCTTGTCATCGATAAGCCATATATCAGCAGCAACGACTCCTCCATCGCCCAAAGCGTACCTGTGAACTTCAAGGCCGGAAAAGCCGTGCGAGTGACAAAGTTTGTCGGCGCCGCATCTACTGATGCCTTCGAAGAACCCAAAAAAGTGGCCAAGGAAGCTTGCTCTTCAGCGGTGAAAAACGGATATGCTAAGTCCCTCCGTTCGCACATCACTGAATGGGCCAGCGTTATGCCCGATGATTCAGTCGATAACTATACTTTCCCTCAAAATGGAACTCTACCCGCGGAGAGTATCATCATTGACTCTGCGATCAATGCTGTCGTCAACACATATTATCTTTTGCAAAACACCGTCGGCAAAAATGCGATTAAACAAGCTTCCAACAATGCCTTGAACCGGGATAGCATTTCTGTCGGTGGTCTTACCTCTGATTCATACGGTGGTCAAATCTTTTGGGATGCCGATGTCTGGATGCAGCCCGGTCTCACAACGTCTCACCCTGAAGCCGCTCAGCGCATCACCAACTATCGTCTGGACAGGTATAGCCAAGCACAAGAGAACATCAAGACCGCGTACGCTGGTTCCCAGAACAAAACAAGATTCTCTCCCTCTGCTGCTGCATATCCATGGACAAGTGGACGTTTCGGCAATTGCACAGCTACCGGCCCTTGCTGGGACTATCAATATCATCTTAATGGAGACATTGGTATTTCAATGGTCAACGAGTGGGTGACTAGCGGTGACACCAAATTCTTCAAGGAGAACCATTTCCCTATCTACGACTCGGTGGCTACCCTTTACACAGACCTTCTTGTTCGAAATGGTTCCTACTGGACACTGGCCAACATGACAGACCCGGTATGTCGACGCTTGTGAGAGGATGCTGAACTTAGCTAACGATATCTAGGATGAATATGCTAATCACGTTGATGCGGGTGGCTTTACCATGCCACTCATTGCGGAGACTTTGCGTCATGCGAATGCATTCCGTCAGCAATTTGGCTTGGAAGAGAACTCCACATGGGATGAGATGGCCGACAACGTTTTGATTCTTCGCGAGAATGGAGTTACGCTGGAATTTACTACGATGAACGGTAGTGCTGCGGTAAAGCAGGCCGACGTGGTTCTGAACACTTTTCCATTGGACTACACTGCCAATTACAGCGCCCAGGATGCGCTGAATGACCTTGACTACGTGAGTTGACACAACACCTCATATTGTCTGTCTTTGCATTGGTGCTGACTTTTCCTAGTATGCCAACAAACAGTCTCCTGACGGCCCGGCTATGACTTGGGCTATCTTCTCCGCTGTTGCAAATGAAATGTCACCCTCAGGATGTTCGGCCTACACTTATGGACTGTATTCTTTCAGACCATACACCCGTGCCCCGTTCTACCAAATGTCCGAGCAACTTGTCGATGATACTACTATCAACGGTGGTACTCACCCTGCTTTCCCCTTCTTAACGGGACATGGTGGTGCTAATCAGGTTTCCATCTTCGGCTATCTGGGTCTTCGTCTCCTCCCCGAAGACTATCTTCGGGTTGATCCCAACCTTCCTCCCCAGATCCCTCAATTGAAATATCGGACATTCTACTGGCGAGGATGGCCCATCTCTGCCTGGTCTAACTACACCCACACCACGATTAGTCGTTCCGATGCGCCACCACTGGAAAGTGCGGACCAGCGCTTTGCCAACAAGACTATTCCCATCCATGCTGGCCCGGATGACGATACCACAGTTCACAAGCTTCCACTAAATGGCTCAGTGGTCCTCACAAACCGACAAATTGGCTCTAAGAAGACGGTCGCCGGAAATCTCGTGCAGTGCCAATCCGTCCTCTCTGAAAGCGAATACGAGCCCGGCCAATTCCCTATCTCGGTTAATGATGGAGCAACCTCGACTAAGTGGCAACCCACATGGGCTGCCAACGTCAGCGCGATCACAGTCTCATTTGGCAAGGATACCGGCTCCATGGTCTCGGGCTTCTATTTTGACTGGGCACAAGCTCCACCAGTCAATGCGACAGTGGTCTTCCACAACAAGACACTTGGCAGTGCGGATATTACCATGGGAAGCCAGGATTCGGACTACCAGATAGTTTCATCTTTGAAAAACGTGAACCTTTCGGATCCCTACAATGCTAACACTACCAACCTGGATGCCATTGCCATGCCGGTCGGAAATATTACCAACATTACTCTGTCCTCGCCAGTCCCGGCATCTAAGTATGCCTCTCTACTTATTGTGGGCAACCAGGCTCTGGACCCCGTTGATGTCGAAGCTAAGAACGGCACCGGAGCTACCGTGGCGGAATGGGCAATTCTTGGAGAGACCCAAGGCAGCAATAATTCTTCTAGCGCTGGCCTTGCTAAGCGCATGAATGTCCGGGCAGCAACTGGACTGGAAGATACAGAATCCTTCATGAAGCGACGTCGTCAGTTTTTGGTCTAAAGCGAGCAATTCTCTTTTGACTGAGTTTGCTGATACAACGGTAAGGCAAGTCAATATTGATTGTACATAAGAATTTCTCTGATTTTTTACCATTTATAACAAATTTTTATTCTTCTTGATTTTCAATGAATACAATTGATGACAATAAATGACAATGCTGAAAGCTAACACGTAAAAACCTATACAAACATCTCTTTCAATACTTATGCATCCAGCGCAAAACGATCCAGGAACTTGAAAATTCTCAATCCCTCCTTGAGTCCCTTGACAAACTCATTGCCAATAGACTTGGCAGCATAAACACCCTCACGATCCGACGAAATCTGCGCAGCTCTCAACGCAGCAGCACCCTTCCCAATCGCACCAACAGGCTTTCCAAATCTGAAAGCATCAACGAGGATATCCAAAGGTCGTCCAGCAGGGAAAAGCGAAGAAGCCTTATTCTTAACAGGTTTCTCAGTGAAAGAGCGAGAACTGAAAAGACCCTCTGCACCATCCGCAACGACAACAGCATCGAACTGAATAGCATCTGAACCAGAGTATGTCTGATTCACGCCATCACCCAGTCTCTCCGCGACAACAACAACATCCACCCCGGCATCCTTAAGTTGAGATTGGAGACTTGCCGCGGAAGAAACACTAGATGCATTTTGCACGGAAGCAAGAACACCAACCTTCAACCCTTCAAGTTTAAGCAACTTCTGTCCAAAAGCACCAATATGCGCCGTTGTATTGTCATGGTAGAAGCTCGGGTCTGGTTTCGGTGCTTCAATTCCGATGGCTTCTGCAACACGCTTGGCAAGATCATTGCTAATCCGATTGAGTTGAATAATAACATTATTCCGAACGATATCAGAGACAACATTTGAATTTTCAAATCGCATGGCGTCGACGACGAACTGTTTCTCTGCTTCAACGAGGGAATTCCAGAAAAGTCGTGGTTGAGACCAGACGTCCTCGAAAGTCGAGCTAACGGTTCGTTGTAACTTGCCATTTCCCTTGCGGGAGGGAGTGGTGAAGAAGCCTTTTCCGGTGGTTTGGTTGGCTTGTTTTGGCGAGGCGTTGTTTAGGGTGTTGGGGGAGTAGGCGTCTTTGTTTAATGGGATGAACATTTGTCCTGCGCCGTCGCGGTTGTTGTTGTGGATTGGGGTTCTGGGTCGATTGATGGGGAGTTGTTCGAAGTTTGGACCGCCGTGTCGGTTTAGTTGGGTATCTAGGTATGAGAATAGACGGCCTTGGAGGAGAGGATCATCGGTGAAGTCGACACCTCGGACGATGTGGCCCGGTTGGAACTGAGGTTAATGTTAGATGTGACGTGAGGATGAGGTTCGAGGTGGTTGGACTTACCATGACCTGTTCGGTTTCGGCGAAGTAGTTTCTAGGGTTGCGATTTAGAGTCATTTTACCCAGTTTCGTGACGGGGATTATTTCTTCTGGAACGATCTTTGTAGGATCGAGGAGATCAAAGCCGAATCGAAGTTGATCTTCTTCGTCCATGATTTGAACGCCGAGCTGGTGGGATTATAACATGAGTATATGGCTCGGCCTGATACCATTGGGCACTTTGACTTGGATATTAACTTACCTCCCACTCCGGGAACCGTCCAGCCTCAATGGCATCCCACAGATCCTGACGCAAGAAGTCGGGATTCTTGCCAGAGATTTGCTGAGCTTCTTCCCAGACCAAACTGGCTTTACCTTGCAGACCCTTCCAGTGGAACTTGACAAGCTTCGATTTACCGCTATCAGTGACGAAGCGGAATGTGTGCACGCCAAAACCATCGACATTTCGGAAAGAACGAGGAATTCCGTGACCGGCCATTGCCCAGAGCAAAGTGTGCAGTGAGCTGGGCTGTTGACTGAAGAAATCCCATGCCGAGTCGTGAGCTGTAGCAGCTTGGGGGATTTCATTATCGCCGCTGGGCTTGACGGCGTGAATCAAGTCGGGGAATTGAATTGCATCTTGGATGAAGAATACCGGGATGTTGTTTCCGACAATGTCTATATTTTATCAGTAAGATGCTTGATACTATCGTGTTCGGTTGCCCTACCGAAATTTCCCTCGTCGGTGTAGAAGCGTGTTGCGAATCCGTGTACATCTCGTGCTGTATCGGCACTGCCGCGACTGCCGGCGACAGTGGAGAAACGGACGAACATGGGGGTTTCTTTATCCTTTTTCGAGAGGAAAGATGCGGCCGTGATATTTGACCAGTCAGCGTACGAAGTGAATACTCCGTGGGCACCGGCGCCACGGGCATGAACTGCTCGTTCGGGGACCTAATTGAAATTGCCATTAGTATACCTATGGTTACGTTCATCGTCATTTAGCGGGCGACATACCCGTTCATGATCAAAATGTTGAATCTTCTGGCGGAAGATGAAATCCTCCAACAGGGTTGGACCGCGCTCTCCGGCGCTGAGACTGTTCTGGTCTTCAATGGGTCCACCAACGTCCGATGTCAAAAATGCGTCCTTGTCATTGAGGTAGAATTGCGACAGGAATTCTTCAGTGTTGTCGGCAGCACCTTCGTCTGCGCGACGGTGAAGCTCATGGGGGCTATAGTCGCCAGGCACTTCACCCGTCATATACGGACAAGCTGCATTGGCAATGCCAACAAGGCCCGTGGCGAGAGCAAGCAACTGCATTGCGACGAGCTGGACAGCAATTGACTTAACCTTAGAAGAAACAGCTTAGCTAGGAGGGAAAGGAGAATTCACCCACGAAGATCCGGGCAGGACTTATTTATATGCAGGGGAAAAGGCCGAAGAAACCAGTTCGCGGGGCTGACTACAGATAGGAAATCGGTTCTGCAGTCCAGTCTGGACGGGAATTACACCGGTAAGTCCAGTACACATGGGAGGTAGTGCAGCTCACCAACCAAAAACCAGATGATTATTCTAGCATCGCGGGCTAGAATCGAATTATCAGCATGTGGAACACAACTGGGCTACACCCCATGCTCGGTGGGGAATATGGTTCGGCAGAGACCCTCATCCATCGTGCAAATTCATTGGTGTCGTACAATGCTCGTTGCCAGTGGATCTTGAGACCTGTTCCTGGGTCCCTAGCGTTGTCTGAGTGCTTAACAGTGAGATCATGATTGGTTACCTTGCAGGATAACAGTTATACACTACATTCAGCAAAGCGTGCCCAGCCTGCAAAATACTAAAATACAAACTAGAAATGGTACGTTACCAAGCTGCATGCATATAACGCTGGTCACAGGATGACGACTTGGGCCCTGGCCCTGGCTCTGGCGCAGTGGAGCTCTAATGCGGAGTGGTTGAGATGTATGTACTCCTCCGTACGTGATGCACTGCGGCATTATACAGGGGCTTGGCGAAACAGGCTCAACTTCGGAGAAAAATCCAAGAATGGGAATCGATGATGCAAATTCTCATCAAACAGAGAATGATTGTGGGCTGTCATTCTTGGCAGTTAATCAGCGGGATAACGTAGTGTAGAGACGAGACGAAGTTGATTGCCAAGCATGAAGGTCGAGCCCAAAAGTGTTGCTTGGTAATTGACGCGGGTCTGGAGCGGATGATGCGCTCCCGTGCCTAGTGTTGCCCTAATTCCAGCCACCCCCTCCAGGGATAATATTTAGTTACATACTAGCAGGTACAAGTAGGATATCCACTTAGAATTGGGAATTTAGTAAATCAAAATGCCAAGAAGACTTGGGGCTGGTACGGAGGAGTAAGTACATGACGTGTGAATCTTGGTATTTTCACTAGCTGCAGTTATTTTGTCTTGGGGTGCTTTTTATGACTGGTGGATCAATGGGTTGTTACAGGTTTTGGACTGGCTTATGTAGATCTCTTCGGTCAATGTATGTTGAAACAGCAGAATTGTCTCGTGTTAATTTCCATCTACCATGACACTTTTGCATACTGTAGGATACGGGATATGGAAGAGAAATGGCTGGCCCACAATATGCGATACAAACCGCGGCAGTCAAATTGTCCTTGTGATCGTCAGGAGATGGCTGCAAGAGAACTTCAAAACTATTCCATACAAGTGATGAAGTGTTTATCTTAACTACTTTCGGCTCTGTACTTTCTCTCTCCGCAATCTTAGCGTCTGTGGATCTAAAATCCCGGTCGCGAGTTCTGAGAAGCCTTATGAATGGCTCATCGGATGTGATAGCCAAGATGAGATTCAACTTCATCACACGAATTGCGATAAAAATAGCTGATATTTTCTTGTCGTGCACTACGAAGTACACGAAATTTTGGGTGTTGAGTACTCCGTAAAGGATCCTGCGGATATGGCATGGTGCTGGACAAATATCGTGACAGACCTGATTCTCTTGTGCGCACGGAGTACTCGATAAGTTAATTTCGGAGATCAATCATATTCCGAGGAGAATTCTTCGGCCGAATCTCGTTCTATGTACATAGTATTGTCTAAATATTCAGATACTCTGAAATGTAGGCCCGCTAAGCACCGTATGAGTCCCACTTGGAGCAAATCCGGGGGAAATAAATATCGACGAACAATTTGATGATCAGGTGGAAACTCGTCATTTAGAATCTATCAATGCAAACAAAATTCTATCTTGAATATTCCCGGACAAGACTGAGAGCAGCATCTGCTACTGGTAGGATGAATACCAGTTACTGGGCACTGGGCTGCGCTCTGTATAACACTAACACCGAAGTATATACCCAACTGAAGCAAAAAGATTCCGATCGCATTCTCGACCGACTGTCTAACACCTCATCAATTGGAAGTCTTTTGAAATCGACCCATAGAAGCAATTTCACCCTGGTCAGGTAGACTGCGATCGACGAATCCAAATTTCTCGTATAAAGGCGCACCCGACTTGCTAGCATCAACGTATGCAGCTACACCATCCTTGTCAGCTAAATCGCAACCCCATTTGACAAGCATCGAACCAGCCCCACGCCTTTCAAAATCAGGGTGGGTGCAAAGCATATCCAGATCTAATCGCGATTAGCGTGTATATTGCGAAATGAAAAAAAAAACAATAACTCCAATTCTTCTCTGGCTGGACTTACAGTAATGCTTTAGATCTCCCATGACACGATTCCGATTCCCATTCAATCCATCAAATACCTTCGTAGCCTCTGTTCCAGGCGTATCCGAGTCCCAAGGTGGAAAGCGAGGCCCGCGAATATTCGGCATGGCCGTATCCCATTTCCCATACGCCAGCACACGAAAGGAGCCATTCTCGTCGATGATCTCGGGATCAACTACCTTCATGTAGTATTGATAAGGCTTTGTTGCGAAATCCAGGGCATGATATTCTGCCATCCAGTTTCGCATGTTCGGTGTGTCGGGGAATAGCTGCATCATCCCTGGGTCGATTGAGAAGGCTTTGAACCATACATCGACTAATGCAGGGATATCATCCACCGTAGCTGGTAAAATTTGGAGATTGGACTTGATTGAACCCATTTTTGCAATATTCAATGATGGCGAGAAAAGTTTTCGTCGGATCGAGGGGCAGACGTGCTTAATAAAGCTTGACTCCTCACATATAAGTGGGGGCCTTTTGCAGTAGGGCGATGTTACACAGAACGGAGTTCTTGATCTATATATACTAGGTAGTTGCTCTATTAGTTCCTCATAATGGAGGTTAGACGGGCGAGAGTGGATGATTGAAACGTGTAAATGTGGGAAATTGGAAAGGTCCTGCGAAATTGGCTTATACTCGCGATAACTCATTGGCTGTGAAGTTGAGACTCTAACTTCTGAATGGATGGCGGTGATATTTGCAGTTCTGACATGGAATACATATTCCTATATGGGAAAATGTACTATCGATGAAGATGAGCTGTGGCCGTGATTCGTCAGATTAAGCTGAAGATGACTACAGTTGTAATGCAGACGAGCGAATCAAATGCGAGGATGATCTAGACAAATACTGGTGACTCTTTGTCATGGCATAAGCTGACTTGAAATAGTAAATTCTGAAATTCAGTGAGACATCAGAGGAAGCTTGCTAGCAGTCTACCCCAAAAACATGGGAATTGATTCTATTCATTTTCAAGCCTATCTATTGACATAGGCGGGGAAATATTGAATTACCAGTGACCTATCTATAGCTGGCATTCTAGTATTTGGGAAAGGTAACCCAGTCCCAACTCTTGCCAGCGTTAATCAACTGCTGATCAACACCATTGTGCCCACTGCTCACATACAACACCTTGGTAAAGGCAAGCTCAGTATAATAAGTGAAAGGTACACGGGCAGGAATGAAAGCCACATCACCCATCTGGAGGGTAGCCAGGGGATAATCACCAATCTTGATAGACAAAGCACCCTCCAGAACCTCAAAAGCAGCGGCACCAGCGAGGGTGTATGAAGGGGGACTATTCTTAGTCTGACGGCTGAGCGAGATAGTCGAGAGAGTATAGTTGGTATCCTGGGCTTGCTTTGGCGAAACGAGCGGTTGAACGACTTGATATCCATGTTCGGAGCTCAGATACTTTGGTCCGTAACCATTGGCGAGGAAGTATGGTTGTCCAGGAGATCCAAGATCATTGTTACCGGTGTGCCATTCACTGTTATCGACGGGGGCAGTTCCATTTACGAGATCGCGTCGGGGCTCAAATCCGAGTTGAGCGTAGACATCGAAGGATTGCAGCTTGTTCATGATGGAGCCACTTGGGGTTGAGGAGGAGCTGTTAACTGCCTCGGGGACGTAAGGGGTGTCTGTCCCGGAGGTATAATTCGTGCCAAGAGTGTAGAAGAGATCCCTGGTGACATATGAGTTGGTGAAACTTCTCATTGTAGATGTAAACTTGAATGACAACTTACTCGAATCCACCAGGGACAATCACGCCAACCATCTCGGTATCAGGATCTAGAATCTGGAATGTATGGGTGGTGTTGCGAGGGACAGAGCCAAAGTCACCTTGGGAGAGCATACGAGCTTGCTGCTCACTCTCGCCTTTCTGAGCCCATAATTGAAACCGTCCTTTGAAAGAGAAGAAGTTCTCGTAATGCTTGCGATGAATATGAGGCAACACACCCAAAGATCCACTGGAAGGGGCATTGGTGCTCATGAGTGTGAATGCATAGTCTGACGATGGACCGGTGACAGTGAAGCGGTAGAGCTGCGAACCGATCGTGAGAGAATGCGAGTTTGCATAATGAGGAATAACATATGGACGCGGCGAGGATGGCGCATTCTCTAGATAAAGGTCCTCGAGTGTAGGCTGTGCCTGGACAAGTCCAGCACCCAGGGAGGCGAGCAAGAAGAACGGCACCGTCAACATATTGATTCTTGACTGATCACTGAAACCAATCAAATTGTCCAGGGGTCGAATATTATATTCATCTTCAAGATTGATCGGAAATTCCGGACCTGACTTGAGCTAATGGTATTAATTGCGGAAAATTGGTCGGCGTGGGGACTCGCAATGGAAGTTCATCTCCGCAATGATGCACCTACGCGGGTGAAATTGTATGCAGAAGCACTGAGAATACATCGGCAAACCCGGATCGACAGAGTTGGACTCGGTTTCTAACAGTCCAGCGTCGAAACCTGCGAAAGAGGTTGCGCATGCGATTCTCCACCTATTACGATCGTCATTTGAATTTGCCTAAACGAGGTCGAAGTCCATTTGCACGATCCACTTTGTAGCGACTAAGTTTCAGTTCCTGAATGAATTCAGAGAAGCAATATGATTTAAAGAGAGCGAAATGGTATCCTTTTATGAAGAGAAATAGATATGAACCCGATAAGACGAGTGTGCTGAAAGGGGGTGTGCCATTTTCTACCGAGTTGGGAGTTAGGACATGCTTGTTTATATTGAAAAGGTGCGACGAAAGAACAGGCATTCATCGGCGAATTAACGGTAAATCACACCTGACATTTAACAGTGAGTCTTCCGGGCTGGTATAATACTGCATCAATGGAAGTATACATAGTACAGCTGTTCCAATCCTTGGGGATTCTTTTTGCCGTGTCTTCATTTTGATACCCACTTGCCGGTGATTCCGAAGTCTCCTAGTCAACAATTCAGGTTTATTTACTCCGTAGCCTCTTTGCTAAGCAGACATGACAACTTCACTTCAAATATAGGCTGGCTTCAAAGTAGCATAAATCATAAGAAATTTGATATAAGAACAACTTGTTGGCTATATTGAATGTAACTAATCTATATCAGCACCGCTAATGCTCACACAGGCTGAAATCACCAGCTTCAAAAGCCTTATTACTAAACTCCGACCTGAGCCCACGCTCTTCCATAAGCTCGAGTCTATGAGACTTAGCTTCTTCCATCTTCATCAAAGGATGTAAATCTCCCGCAACCATATGCTGTAGTTCCGTCGGTAATCCCGAAATCGCCTTATCAACCAGTCCCTGCTTTTCAAGACCCCAATCCTCGCTCTGTGGAGGTACATTGGCAGATGAGATGACTCGACGGTGGGGATCCACGAGGAACAATGCCAGGATTTTTCTATGACCCAGTTTCGATGGATCGGCTAGTGAAAACGGAGACACGCGATGTTGGACCGTATTGGGGAATACCAAGAGTCGACCTTCTTTGCAGATGACACCCCCTAGGTCTTGAGTGATGTCTTCTCCTCCGCTGCCACTGATATCTTCTCCAAAACCATAGACCTGCTGCAGAAACTGGTGTTCGCTTTGCTCGTAGTTCAGATCCATCATATCGGCCATTCCTCGTTGACGGAAATCCAGTGTATTTTCGGTGATATTTTCGTTGTCGAAATAGTAGATTGCTGTAGCGCAGATACGCTCATTCTAATCAGGAAATCAGTATATGTGTCGTGGTACTCGAATGAGTTCAAAGATAGGTGAATCTTACCATCTGTCCCTCGATATGCCAGGAACCTCCGTCATAATTCGGTTTCTCGGGTGTCAGTTCAATGTTCGCTAATTTCACAATCACTTGAAGCTTGGTATTCGGGAAATGCTTGCGCATATTGAGCTTCTTCTTGGTCTGCGGAACGAAATCACCTGGTTCAGGAAGAACAATGGGTCGAGTTGCCCTCCACTCACTATCCTTTCTCCAAAACTCGTTCCTTTCCTCACCACTTAACAACTTCCAAGCCTGGTAATCTGGGTGGATTGGCTGAGGCTCTGAATGTTCACCATACTCAACATTATCATATCTGATTCTGCGAGAACTGTTCCGAGGTAGACTCTGTTCCCAAAGGGGAATTGTTCGAGCAATGATCTTCTCAAGTGTCTCGTATAAAGACTTGTGATGCACAGGGTGCGAATTATTAATATATGAAACGATTCGACATACATCATTGTCGAGAAGTTCCACATCACATGGAAGCCACTGAAATTTCGTACTGAAGCATGGCCAACCTCCATCGTAGGGCCGATTCCAGCGATATCCAGTTAAACGGGGGTTACCGCAGTCTTCCTTTGAAGGCTCGGGGATAGTTTCCCCTTGCCCGATGTAGTTGAAGCAATTTTCCAGATTCATGACGGTATCAGGTAGTACGCGAGTTCGACCATATATCACCGGGAAAAGCGAAGGGTGTACAAGGTCGACTACCTTATCGTCGGACCCGGGATGGTAGTCCTTTTGATCTTCCGGGATATCCTCAAATGACTTGACGGCATCCTTCAATGCATCTTTTAGATCTTTGGAGATTGCCGTATCAGATCGGACGACACCGACATCGAATACTGTCACAAAACCCTTCTCCTTGAGCACTTTAGTCTTCCATTGAAGTTCCTCGATGATCCAATCTATCATATTGGTCGTCACATCCTGTCCGCTTTGGGCGATCTCATTGCGCCATTTGGTAGTGATTTCCTCATCAAAAACCTATCCAACGTTATCAGAAGGAGATTCAACCTTGAGATATCTTGGTACTCATTTCAAAGCATACCTTTGTGTTCCAATCGGGCTTCTCAATAATCTTGTTCATCACCCGCATCATTACAAGCTCTCGGTGTGTGACTAGATCTCTAGAACAATTGTTAATGGTGCGATGATCTCTATCTGCTGATGCGACATACTCTATATACCCCTCTTGCAAGAGATAACGGTCCAAGGCCATTCGAAATCCAGGCGTGAAATCATCTAAAACATTGGGCTGATATTTATCAGCATAGTATTGTATACCAGTGGACAGCTACCGAGTACTAACCCTCGGCTCAACATTCAACTTCTCGTTAAAACCTGGCATAGATAACTGAGGATTGGTTTCGGATGCCATTTTGAGCAGGAAAAAAAACTCGCCTCCAATGGTGAGATCCTGTTGTAAAAAAAAGTTGAAATAGCCCCAAATCGCGAGTCTTTAAATATTGTGGCGGTCGTTGAGGGTCCAGGCAGAAAGAGGCTAATTCCAGGCAGATAGCCCCTCTAGACAACGCTAAGTCCAGGTTTGGTTGAAACTAAATTAGTGTAGAACTGTGGCGTCTTGATTTTTTTGGTTTGAATTGGATCAATCTAAGCGAGAGGTCTAGAAGAATGGATTAAGTGTTTGTTGAATTAAAGAGATTTTATTGTCAAAGTTATTTTTTAACTAAATTGTATATGGAGTTGAAGTTGGCAACAAGAACTCCAAGATATTTGTATATGCAAGGTAAACCCAATAATCACCAGCAATATTGGGATAAATTGTGTACATGAAAATATAAAGATTGTAGAAGATGGAAGGGGAACAGTCAGGAACAAGATTGAATCCGGCTGTTGATAGATTAAGCGATTGGCAAAAGGAACGCTCCAACTCTGTTAAGCAATTAGTGACGGTCATAGAGAAAAAAGATCTGGAGAATACTCACGAGATAGCAGCAAAGCATGCACATAAGATGGCACCCTCCAGGTAATTAGTCTTTCCCTTAAGAACGATGAAGCTAACCAGCACAGAAGAGCCAACGAGGGTGATCATCCCAAAGTTATCAAAGTGCAAACTCATCGGTTTACCCATACCCCATCCAACCAGAACAATCATAGGGGCAACCAACAGACCGATTTGAATGGCCGAGCCTAGTGCAACACTAATTGCAAGATCCATTTGATTCTTGGCTGCAACAACGACTGCAGTGACGTTCTCCGCTACGTTACCAGCAATGGGAATGATAATCAAACCCACGAAAGATTCTCCCAGGACACCTCTATCATTGAGAACTTCGAAGCTGGATGCAAAGAATTCGGCGCACATTGCGATGAGGACCGTCGAGAGAGTCAGAAGGAATAATGATACAGTGCGGCCTGCCAGAACGGAATTTCGACAATAGTGAGACTCATCAGCCTCGGAGAACTGATCGGCCGAATGGTCATGGTAGGAGGAAGCATTTCCTCTTTCTGTTGAATCCAGATGGGCCAATGGAAGTCCTGCCTCGGTATCGACTGGGGGTTGGGAGGTTGACCCGACCGAGGATGAAATCTCTTGCATTTCAGGACGAGTTCGGCTGTGGTTCTTCGTGCCCTCCATTGAGTTACGTCTTGATTCGATATCAGTAAAGACTGGGTCGTATGATGGTCGATAGGTGTGCTTGTCAGCTGGGTTGTGTTCCACAGGGAATGCCAACGATCTGGATCTGAAGATATGCGGATGACTTCGGAATTGGAAAAAGAGATAGAGGAAATAGATGATTAAGAGAATGATTGAGACTCCTCTGCTGAAATTCAAAGCCATGTGGTCTGCGGACTTGACGCTTTTCACGCTTCCATAGAAAGCACTCTATCAGAATGTTAGCTAATACTCTCCCCCTCCGAGATTTGGAAATAGTGAAGATTAGAAAAAACTGACTGGAATCATCAGACATGAAACAGTCAGATTCAATAGTCCGACGAATGAGTGAGTGACATCGTTGTTATAGGTTTGATCAGGGCTAATCACGCCTCCAGCGATAATGGCAGACCCTAAAACCAGCAACAAATTGACAAGTACCGATCCAAGTAGAGATGCTTGGACGACTTTGATGTTATTCTTCAGTAATGCAGTGCTAATTTCAGTCAGTATGGAGTGTTCCCTGCGAGTTCTAAGATTCTCAAGTATATCTCACATACTAAAAGGGTCAAGGTTAGTTATAGTACTTGTACAAGTGCAGATCACGACCGACTCAGGAGTATAGCAGAATTCACTCACAAGATGATCAACTCGGCAAGATTCCCAAGTGAAATATTAAGTAGAGCTCCAGAAGTCTCACCCAAATCTTGAGACAATCTCTCGGTCGCAAAAGTGAGTGTTATCGACAATGGAACGATGGCAATAAGATTCCAAATAAAAACAACCAAAGCCGGGGTATTCAGAGCGGAAAAAGCGATGGCGACCAGCGCGAAAACGAGCGATATAGAATTCTTGAATGAAAGTAGGACTTTGACCTGTTCCTTGAAGGCTATAATGGGATGTCCACAAGCAGCACAGCCATGGACTGGCAATGATCGATCTCTACTCCTAAAATCTGCAGAGGATTGACTCTTGTGGAATAGTCTTCTGGCATGATGAGACACGCCATCTTTACGGGGATTGGGTTCGACAGGATCTTGATCTTCAGGAAAAATTGGGATAATGTATTAGCATTGCTAACTCGGAAAAGCATGAGTAGTTCAAGTTTAGAAATGACCCACGATTCGAAGACCATTTCTTGAATCGATGCTCACTTCCGAAACTGCGCTCAGAGGCACAATCTGTAATTAAACCCGATTCCTCCTCATGTCCGATGTTGTGATGCAAATGCCCGTCTCGTGCTGCATTGCCATTTGTGACCATACTGGGAAGAAGTGTGTACTGGGGGAAGAATATAAACGTCGTCAATTTCAGAGATCGAGGCAAATCGAGGGAAATTCGTGGGCCTAATATTCGATTCAGGAGATTGGATTATTCTTCGTATTCGCTTGGTATGAATGACTGGGGTCGGAAAGTGTTAAATAAACGAGTGTACGAGTGTATGAGTGTAAACGAATGTCATGAAGTTGATCGCGTGGCTGTCGCGTGGCTGCCGCGTGTGGGAAAGCTGAGCGATTTGTTTGATAAACGACCCAATCGACGGAAAAAAACTTGCAAAAGATCTTTTGACAGTGTCAGCGCCACATTGACATTTTAAACGGGCCTCCTTTCGCCCCTTTTGAGACTGTCAATTTCTTGAAATCACGTGGAGAAAGCCATGGGAAGATGATCGATCGTGGCATTTCTTAGCGTCTTGGTATATCAACTAACCGAAGTTGGGAGGGATTCTTTGGACAAGACAATCCCCTCAGGGGTTAGTTGATGGGCTCAAGCCAAGCCCAAATGGCCCTTGCCAAGAAGATAAGCGTGTGTCGTATTCGGGTGGACTGGATGGGGGCAGATGGAGAGCGGAGTATTTATCAACCAATTATTTGGTTTCAGGGGGGAAATGAGGTATTTAATTCGGCCCCTGAAAGGAATTTCTCAGGGTCTTCCTCGCCGTTACACTTTTCAGCATGAAGCATGGCGTACGGATAGAGGGAGTTGATAAGATTGGAATTGTAGGGCAGGATATGCCACGAGGTCGATGTGGGAAACACTCAGCCCTAAACAAAAGGTCTAACCGTTAGCCCAGCATAAAAGAATGTGGCGATTGATGATCAAGCAGCTCGTCGTGGTCATCCGTTTACTCTGTAATGCTGTGTCTCTTTTTTCTCCGTTGATCGACTTCCTAGATAAGAATCGTTGGGGTTCACACTTGTGGGACGCCCGATTCCTTCTGTTCCCTCGAGACAAACAAACATCAAACACTTGGCAGAAGCATCGGCCGAGTACAGATTGGAGATTGCATCGTATCTATTGTGTTTTGAAATAACGACATGCCTACATTTTGGCCTTTGTCTAATAGGATCAATGGAATGCTGCAATAAAAGAGCGTAGACATAAACACTACATACTCTACTAGTATTTATTCAATAGAAGATCTAGCAATCCTAGGGGTCTATTGATCAGCAGTCACACGAGCTACTAGATGATTTAAGTGGACCGTCTTGAAGCATCTGGAGTCAAGCACTGTTCAAAGGGTCCATTTGGACCGAACTCGGTCCCCTTTTTCGTAGGGCCAGAGACCGAACATTCTTCGCTCATTGGTCAAGTATTTCGTCAATTCCGAGGTAATGAGTTGATACTCCTGGTCAATTCGCCGTTATTAACTCTGAAATTGAATGCATCAAGCTCTCCTTGCCTTGTATTATACTGCTTACGGAGGTGTTATTGCCGATGGCGTACAGCTTGGTACAGAGCCCTTTAAATTCGTAGCCCACCGGAAACCATTACACAAGGCGCATTTGTCTAAGAGAAATATAATAATTCATTTCTGATATTTCAGAATGTATACTACTCATTTAGTAGTGATTTATCAGATTAATGCGTAGTGGAACAAGGCTGTAAGGCTTCCGATCTAGCTTCCCCGCAGAAATTATCACGCTTTGCTTTTCCAGTTGACATGACGCTTCCTTCTACACACCTATTTGATATCAAATATCAGACACAAAAGAAAATCCTATGGAGTTCTCTAACATTCAGTTCGACTATTTAATCGTCGGTGGTGGAACTGCCGGTCTTGTAGTCGCTGCACGACTCAGCGAAGATCCTCAAGCCCAAGTGGGGGTAATCGAAGCTGGTCCATCTGCTCTAAACGGCGAAGACGAAGGCTCTATTACTATACCAGGCCGATATGGAGAAACAATCGGGTCACATTATGATTGGAAATTTGAGACAATGCCTCAGCCTGGTCTGATGGGTCGATCTCTTGCATGGCCTAGAGGACGCGTTCTTGGTGGGACAAGCGCGTTGAATTTCATGGCTTGGAATCGTGGCCATCGCGATGATTATGATGCTTGGGTTGAATTTGGTAATTCTGGATGGGGCTGGGATGACTTGCTGTAGGTCTGTACTGGATTAAAAGGGGATTCTTGGCTGATCATATTGTAGTCCCTACTTTCTACGCAGCGAGACATTCCACCCACCCACTGCAGAGCATCAGAAGTACTATAACTCATCATATCAGGCAGATTTCAATGGATCTCAAGGTCCGATTCAAACAACACATATTAAACAATACGGACAAGCACACCAGTACTGGCATGAAACCCTGAATACCCTTGGTATTTCCTCTCTAGACGATAGTCTTACCGGGAAAAACTATGGAGCATGGAATATGGTCTGCAGCATCGATCCTAGTCAGCAAACACGAAGTTACTCTGCTTCAGCTTACTATGCTCCAGTTGCAGCGAGAGGAAATCTTCATGTGATCACCAACGCGACCGTTTTAAATATTATATTGGAGGGAAACGACTCGGGATGGACAGCTACTGGTGTGAGAGTACGCAGAGAAGGGCAAATATTCGAAGCAAAAGCCAAAAGAGAAATTATTTTAAGTGCTGGAAGCGTGCAGTCGCCGCAGATCTTGGAGCTCTCCGGTATTGGTCCACAGAATGTCCTACAGGCCGCAGGTATCGAAGTCAAGGTCGAGAATATGAACGTGGGAGAGAATCTACAAGACCATATGAGTAGGTTGATATGATGCTCTAGAGTTGCATTGGTATGAACCTGGAGAATCAAATCACTAATGATCACCTAGTGTTTGCGAGCATTTACGAAGTATTGCCGACCCTCTCTTCTCGTGATGACATTGTCAATAATCCCGTTCTCCGTGAAGCCGCAGATCGTGCTTATGCAGCGTCAAAGACAGGACCATGGACAATATTGCCCTGTTCGGTCGCCTATTGCTCCCTGTCAGATATCATGCCTGGCAATGAAGTTACCAGCCCTGGGATAGAACAAAGCATTCCTGGACAAATAAGCGAGCCAAAGGAAGCTAGTATAAGTTCACAGAATGCTCTCAACTATGGTCAAGATCGTGGGCATATAGAGTATATTTTCGACCTAGGGAATTGGAGTCCATTCTTCACCTCTGACCCGAACAAGAAATACGCAACTATGCTTCAAATGCTACAATATCCATTATCACGGGGATCAATCCATATTCAGCCCCAGTCTGATCCGAAATACCCAGTCACAGTCGACGATAAACCCATCATTGATCCAAAGTACTACCTGGGCCCCGGTCAATATGACAAGAGAGTCATGACTCTCGCAAGGAAATTCGCAGACAGAATATGTGGAACAGAGCCATTGAGCAGAATTATCAGGGGTCGTGCATTTCCTCCACCCGCCGAAGACTCAAATACACCAAATACACAATCCGATGAGCATTTTGTGGAGGAGTATACCATCACTGACTGGCATCGTAAGTCCCTCAAGACCCAGTTGGAAACTGGCCGAGTCTAGTCTAACGAGTCAATAGCAATCGGAACATGCTCAATGGGAGGCTCACAAGGCGCACATACTGGAGTTGTCGACGAGCGTTTACGAGTTTATGGGGTACGCGGGTTGAGGGTCATTGATGCAAGTATCATGCCCACGCAAATCGGGGCTCATCTCCAGGCAACAGTATACGCCATCGCCGAGAAGGGCGCAGATATGATCAAAGAAGACTGGAGGAGCGACTGAGATATTCGTATATAATCAATAATTGATTTTGTAGAGATGAACTTGAATGGAAATGAAATTGCCGGGTTGCCGGGCCGAAGTCCATAGATCGATCATCGGCTAAACTTCGGCTCATGCAGACATCGTATAAGCATTTCAACAAATCATTTGTGCGTCATCTGCTGCTCGTATATGATCAGCTGGAAGTCCCACCTGCTGGATTTAGTAATTTTGGTGAAGTATTTGAGGAGATGTGAGTTTTCGATTTCTTTTGTCACGGAATTCTTCCTTCACCTTCACGGATCACCGTGAGATTTAAAACAGACGATTGCCGGAGATCTCTATTACCAACAAACTTTATCCAACGGACAAGTAACAGGGAGATCGAAATCAAAATGGCAAGAGAAACATTTTCGTGGCAGCAGACTGCACCTGGTCGATGGGAGCGCGATATCGACGAGGTGGAACAGTTCTACACAACACTAGCTAGAAGATTCGTCGGAACAGGTCGGACATTCTTTGCTATGACCGCCCATGTCTCCCTGTATATTTCGGACGAAAATGAGATAGAAGAATCACGCGCCATTGAAGCTTTGCAAAAAGCGTGGACGCATCTACGACATGATCATCCTACAATTGCATCGTGGGTTGAATATAACCATGAACTGAAAAGATGCCGGAAGATCTATCATCAACTGCCAAAAGATGACTTCGAGCAATACAAGAAATTATGGCTTGATGAGACATTCCAAATGGTGACTGATACTCAATCTGGACAGGACTGGTGTAATTCAGATCCACCAGTTCCTAAGCTCCCAACGCTCTTCATTGTGAAGCGAAGGGAGCCTGAAAAGCAGCACGTAGCCATCGATATCGTATTGAGATCACAGCACGATATTATTGATGGAATCGGTTCACTTCATTTGATGGGAAATCTTATTCGTCACGCTGCTCGGGCATTCGATGAACTTCATACATTTGTGGTTCCAGACTTCGGTGATGAATGGAAAAGACTCAGTCCACCGTTGAGAATGGCGGCTGATATCCCGGAGACTCTTACTCCAAAGAGAGAGACAAGATTCAAGAAGATAATCGATCACAATACTCTGCTTCGCAAAGAGGCTGAGATATCAATTATACCCTTCCGGGCTGGAAAGAGTACACCAGGTACACACCAGCGTGTCGCCTTCGATATTTCACCAGATATTTCATCCAGAATTCTCCTCGCATGCAAAGGGATTCAAGCTAGCGTAACCCACGTATACCACGCTTCAATTGCGGTAGTCATGCGAGACATCCAAGAGCGCCGCTCCACAAAGCGGCCAGTTCGATATATCAGCTACTCATTGATCAACGAACGCGAACACTGCAAACCACCATTCTCCACGTCCGATCATGCCGCTGCAGTTTACCATTCTGTTTCAGGACAGAGCATGGCAATCGATCTTGATGTCCCGGATCGTTCCGCAAAGTCCCCAAGCGAAATCGAAATTCGGAGAGAAATGCTTCGAGTCATTGATCAAGTAAAAGAGTACTATCTGGCCATTAAGAATGACGAGGAACATATATCGATGGTCCCGTCATATTGGCAGCTCTCTACGCCTGAATATCCAGTTGGAAAAGAAGATCCACCCGTTCCACCACCTAATCCCACTCCTTCAGCCTCTATCTCCAGTCTCGGAGTGATTGACAAACTTATACCGGCTCAACAGGGACCTTTCGAGATTGATAACCCATGGGTAACAGGTGAAGAATTGGGTACAGGATTGGGTCTCTTCTTGGGGACATTTCGCGGTCGCATGTGTCTAAGTGCGGCGTACAATGATGCGTGGCATGATGAAATTGAGGTGATGGATTTTATAGAGAAGTGCCATTCTCTAGTTCTGACAACCCTGGGAATATCGCGTCATGAGTAGGTTCATTTTGATAGGTCATGAAAGCTACTCAGATGCCTTGAAAGATTGTCAACTCTGAATATGCATAACTGCATACGCGATGTTTTTCCTCGCTTGGCTAAAAGCTTGACTCTTCAAATTCATGAAGATAAGGATTGGGGCTAATATCCAGGGAAATTTCGTTGATCTAGCAGATAGTTGATAGTATGCTAAATTGACCAGTAAATGGAATAGCGAATCTGCATGGGAACCAGAGGTTCGGCCAAGTTCAAATTGCGTTGAAATAATACCATTAATTTAAAAGTATTAAATTGACAGCAGTACGCCCTCCAAGTGAGTGAATATCAATAGCAGGACAGGACGATGTATACAATTTTATTCACTCTGCTTATTGTACTCTGTACAGATTAGCTCTTGTAAAGGATTAGTATTTGGAATCAGTATACTTCCCAATCGTATTCATGGAGGACTTTTTTTTTCAAATCCTATCAAAATAGAATGCCTCAAAGGAAATTGTAGCTATATTGTCGCAACTTCTCTATGGGAAACCCATTCACATCAGTCATATTCCAGTAGTGAGGTAGGTTACTGTCTCTAAGGAGACCAAGTAGATAGGACAAGCAAAGAAATTCGAAAGTTCTCAGGTCTTGTAAGAATTAGCCAAGCCAATACTAATATGTAAATCTTTCGATGCTACTCGTCCCTTTTAAAATGAGCCACTCTTTGGTTAAAAGGCACTTGGAGGGATTTAGTGGGTGGAAGAGTGGATCAACCATTTGGCAGCTGAAGCAGATTGATATACCATGAAAGTTTTCAAATTGGGCTCAATCAAGTCAAGTAAAAATTTGAAAGAATACTATAAATACTGTCCATAAAGTGTCAGAATGAAAATTGCAGAAATACTAGAAGAGTAGTACTCTTCTAGAGACATTCCGCGGTCGCATGTGTGTAACTGCGGCATTCACAATGCTTGGCACGATAAGCCGGAGGCGATGAAATTTGTTTTAAAAAGTCATTTGTAGGCATTCACGACGCTGAAAATGTTTTCTCACGGCCGAAGAGTAAATTCCGAAGTTCTTTACCCCGTACTGCATGATATCAGGTTGAAACCAACCTGGTAGCCCGGATCTGCACGTCCTACGTAACCAAACCACGCCCCATCGGGACCATTCAGCGTGAAGCAGACTGATTCAATAGAGTTTCTACCCCACAGTAACGTTCTTATCAGCGCGCCCCTTCTTCCTCGCCTTCGTGGCTGATAGCGTTCTTTTCCCTTTCCCCCAACCTAACAAAAAACAAGAATGCCGCCAGATCGACAGCCAAGGACAACGCGCATAGTTCGTGTACGCACGGGGTGTTGGACCTGCAGGCGTCGGAAGAAGAAGTGCGATGAGGTTCGGCCTATCTGTGGAGGTTGTTCTCGAAATGAGTTGGGATGTTCGTGGCCAACAACTATCCCCGGGAGAAGGAATTCCGGACCAGAGAATGAATCCTCGACGATATCTGGAGATGGGAGACGTTTCAGTTTACCAGAGACCATTGATGAACATGAAGCTATCAAACTCTCGACAAGTCCTTCTTCAAGGCGGCAATCTTCGGTTTCGTCAATTGGGTCTCCATGGGTTAGTGCTAGCGATGAGCCCGACGACCTTGCGCCAATGAATGAGCCTCTCGATCGTCGGCATTCAACAGGAAGTAGTAGTGATATTTCCTTGATACAGAGAGCTCCTTTTGGAAATGTGGTACCAAGAACCATGTCCATGTTACCTGGTTATGATCCGGAATCATATCAACTTCTCAGTCACTATTTAAGCACCACTGCAGACTGCATGGCCAATGGATCAACTCCAATCAATCCATTTCTCGTTCAAATTGTTCCACTTGCGTTTAGCAGTGATCTTCTTCTCCAACTAGTCATCACTCAAAGTGCTGCCCATCGCGCGTTTCGCCGTCGGGACGAGACGGATGCAGTCGCCCATTCACATTACTCGAAAGCAATCAAACTATTTCGACATGGAGTCACGGAGTTTATTGAAGGAAAAGAGCCAAATCCGCTGATGCTGCTAGTCGGTGCTCTTTTAATGTGTTTCACAGAGGTAAGACGGGGACTCGCTCATATCCTATTCATCTACTATCTCGGGGGGCTAATCTATTGACATGAAATCAGACTGCGAAAGGTGACATGACAGGCACAATATTCGACCACCTCTCGGCTGCAAATACACTCCTTGTTAAGCTCCTGGCACAAAGCGACACCGCTGTCCCGAGAGAATTGAAAGATTTCGTGATTGAATACTATTCCTACACAGCGACCGTGAGCATGATATCAATAGATGCCCGTCTGAGTGGACAACTATATCTCAACCTCGAGCTTGAACAAAGAGCAAGAGAACTTCTACAAACCCAATATGTCGGGAATCTATGCGGATGCTGGCTTGAACTCCTCCTCCTTATCCCATGTATTTTCGATCTTGGTCGCCAATGGATGATGGAAGAGACTCCTGCAGTAGTTCCAACAGCCGACGACATGGCCATGTTTGCATCTATTCAGGCACAAATCCTACGATGGTCTCCCTATCCATTCGTCGTTGCTGAGGTGTATCTCGCCGGCTTGATATTCCAACAAGCAATGCTCATCTACCTTTACACCTCATTGGGCAGTTACGAGCATACAGCAGATGGGATTTACAATGGTCTTATCCAGACCGCCGTTACAGAAGCAATGTCATACCTGGCCGAACTATCTCCAGAGGCACGCATTAACTCCGGCTTATGCTGGCCTATTGCTGTCGTCGGTTCTTGTCTCGTGAAGCCTGAACAACAAGAATGTCTTAGAACGCGACTAGTCGCGATGGCGACTCATTTTGGTCTAGGAAATATGCAAAGAACGCTTCTTCTGCTTGAAGTTATGTGGCAGCTTCCGCAAGGTGAGGCTGGTCCTTGGAATATTTGTCGGACAATGCAGCAAAACCAAATCTGGATTTCATTTGCTTGAATGGGCTTTCTCTCACAAGATGTTTATCGGACATCAGTTTCTTTTAGGAGAGGACGTCTGGCAATGACACTTGGGCGCCCCAGGAGCTCGCCTTCTAGATGGCAACATCTCGTTGAGCTTCGTCAACAGGAATTCATTTGCATCGACGAAACCTCTCGACATCTATCAGAGAGATGGACACTAGTGCTTCTTCGGTCGTCTCATAGAATTGTTCGCTGGATATAAGCTTCCGACGAAATCGTTTTGTGTCCAGCCCTGGAACAAAGATTATCAAAAGGTATAGGAGAAGGGTAAACAAGAGACCCTAGAGACTTCCCGTGATTAGAATTGGAACTTAGATCCCACCCTGCGCATCGAAGATGACCGATTTCGTGCCATCATCGGAATTACTCTATCGCTCGGGGTACAAGCAAATTTGTATATTGCAAGCCCAACAGCGCAGCAATGGCAGCAGTCTCTATCACGTTGCGCTCCATCCACCAGGCTCCCAGTGACAGAGAAGTGTCTTTAGTCAAACTAGACAGCCTCACCTCGACTCGTAATTCGATCGAGATATCCTCAGGATATCAGTGATGGCGGGTATATGATTGTCCATCCTACCTCGGAATATAGAGGAGCAACAACCGGTTCAATGTGGTAGTCACTGAATTCGTCAACATCTTCGTGCCAATATCTCCACCCCGAACATAGATATGCGAGGTTGATGGGTTATTAAAAGTTGTGACAATGCCCAACTCAACGCTATCCCTGCTGCCTTCATACCCTCGGATACAAATCCATCCTTTCCAGCCGATTATACTGTTCAAAGTCGGCGAGATAGCCTGTCCAGCAGCATTGGTGGACTTAAAGATGTCTTATTTACCGGTACTTGTATTTATGCAACGGTTAGTCATTTATCTGAGATCGAGTGTATTATTAGCCACCTTAGGAATAAAGCGTGCTAAAGTGAATGTTGAAAAATTCGAAGTATAGGGTTGGACCGCCTGAGAATCTTTATGGACTTCACCAAAATATTTCCTGGTTATTTGAAAATAAGAAAAATAGTTTCTGACTCGCTAGAGTAAATAGTATGCGAATCTTTAATTATATCAACTTATTTATTAAGACATAAATCGTAGAATCGGATAAAATGTTATTTCGGATATCACTACAGTGCCGCGCCGAAATGATGTCGCGACGGTGCGAGAGTATCTCGATCCTCATATGCCAACTTGGGATCCATAAAATCATTACCTACAACACGATAAACATTCTACGCGGGGTAACACGAGCTCTTCATTTCTGATAAGCAAATTACCGCGCTTCGAGAAAGAGAGCGCGGTCCCGGACCGCGGTGTGGGTCTACAAGGACCAGTCGGAGGAAGATGAATGAATGCCAAGATCGAAGAGATTGGAAGAGGATCGAGGGAGTACGTGTACAGACGATGTGTAGTCTATTATGTAGCTTGAAGAAAACCAGGTCTATGGGCATGAGCAGTATTCGTGGGCATAATTCATTTTAGCGCATTCATTATGTACAAGGTTTGTTTCGATCATAGGTTAAAAGTGAAAAATAAAGTTACTTAGGCGCTCTTGATGTGGTAGCTCTTCAACTTCGTGAATCCATCGTATGCTCGAGGTCCGAGAGTGCATCCAAGACCAGAGCTCTTCCATCCGGTCCATGCCAGATCCTGAAAGAATTGTTAGCCGCGAGAACTTCAAAGCGAAGAGTTGAGTTGGGCACTCACCGGAGCAGGATAATCGCAGCGGTTCAAGAAAACGGTACCAGCTTCAATCTGGTCAATCAATTCTTCACCCTTGGCAAGATCCTTGGTCCAGACACTAGTCGTCAGACCGTAGTCGCTGTCGTTAATTAGAGCAATTGCCTCCTCGTCACTGGATACCTTCATAATAGGCATAACGGGACCGAAGGTCTCTTCCTTCATTGTGATCATATCGTGGTTGACATTGGTCAAGACGATGGGTGCAACCCAGTTACCCTTAAGAGCAGTGGTAGCCAAAGCAAAGCTGGCATTTTCCGGGGTGACATCAATAGCACCCTTGCTGAGCGCATCGTCAATGTGAGATTGAATCTTGACCTTTGAAGGGGCTGAGATCACAGGGCCGGTAGTTGTAGACTCATCATGGGGGTCACCAAGCTTGTAGCTGTAAAAATATACCAGTCAGTAGTTGTTTCAAGGTAGTCGAAGGGTAGACAATCTAATAACATACTTCTTAAGATCCTCTTGCACGAGACGAACAAATTCATCATAGACCTTCTCATGGACGTATACGCGCTCAACAGAGCAGCAGCTCTGACCAGAGTTGAAGACAGCACCATCAACCAGGTTCTCAGCAACATTCTTGACATCAACATCAGGACGAACGTATGCAGCGTCATTGCCACCCAATTCAAGGTTCACAGGCTTGACCTGGCTAGCGGTAGCCTCGCGCAATCGAATTCCACCAGAAGTAGAGCCAGTGAAAGAGATAGATTGGACCTCAGGAAGCTGAGCCACCTGGTCAAGAACATCCAGACTTCCAATATGCACGACTTGGAAAACATCCTTAGGCAAACCTGCCTCCGTAAAGATCTCAACCAGTCTGTTACCGAATAGAGGAGTCTGGGGCGATGGGCGGAGGATGACGGTATTTCCAGCGATGAGAGCAGGAACCAATGCGTTGACAGTAGTGAGATAGGGATACTATAGAATCAACCCGTTAGTCAAAGTAGTCCACGAATAAATATTGCACCGAAAAAAAAGGATTCTTACATTCCAAGCTCCGGCAATCAGAACTGGTCCAAGAGGAACACGCTTGACAAACCGTCTAAATCCCTCCTGAGGTTGACCAGGAAGATCAGCCAAGTTCTCCTGGGCAATATCCATCATATGTTCGGCACGAAGACGCATAGTCTTAATCTCTCCTGCGCAGTATTTAATAGGACGACCCATTTGAGTCGTGAGCTCCTTAGCCAAATCATCGATACGAGTATCGACAATATCAAGGGCGCGCTTCACAATTTCCTTCCTCTGATTCAAAGTTGTCTTCCGATAAGATTCGAATGCTTTCTTCGAAGCTATGGCGACTTGAGCAGCTTCTTGAAGAGAAGTACCCGGTTGATCAAAGATGACCTCATGAGTCGCGGGGTTGATAGTTTTGATTTGGTTGGACATGGTGCTTGTTGCGAAGATATCTAGAGTATTCAGAGTGAGAATATGAGGATATCTATGGGGTTTTCGCAAGTATGTCTAATTGAAGGTCAAGCTACTCCACGGAGGGGTCTGTCCGGACTTTATAGCGCGGTGAACAGGTTCCTATCGCGCGGTCTTTTAATGGGAGAATACCATTGGAAGTCGAGCTGGAGACTGTCTCCACGATGCCCCTCATCAGGTGATATTAGTCATCGCAGAGATATCCACGATTGACATAAATTATGAGGAGATCAGTATTATAATTATTATTGAGATGGGGAGAATATATTGGAATAGTCTGAATTATATTGATTATATCTTTGAACTGAAAGTGGAGCAGTTGTGCTGCTCAAGTTTCATTGTCCTTGAATTTATATAGACTGTAGAAGGACCGGCTTCTAGTTACAAGTGTTGGTATAGGTATACCTATAATTCTACAGTTACCAGGAATTCCAGGACCTTCAAATTGGAACCAGGAGTCAATATAATAAAATGACTTGATAATTATTTACAGTTCTCCAGAATAAATTTAACAATGTTCTCTCCCAACTTCTCCCCGTCTGTCTGTTTTCCTGCCCTGGACTTCCCATCCTGGTATAGTTCATCATTAAAGACTCCATTATCATGTCTTGCCTCCAAGATACATCCCATGATGAATTCAGTAAATTCAGGATGTGCCTGTACACTCCAGACTAGTCCGGGCATATATAGACCTTGTATCGCGCATTTAGGGCTATACCCCAAGTTGACACAGCCTTGCGGTACTTCATGTACGACATCCTTATGCATTTGTTGTAGATGCTATAAAATAATCAGTTCAAGTTCCATTCCCAATTGACAAGGCGCATCCAACATACCAATTTATCTTGACCGAACAATTTCTTTCCATTCTCAGTCAAAGTTATCTCTTCCACCGAGATCTCCCATCCACCATCTCCTCTACCAACACGCGCTCCCAGCGCGCGTGCCAGGATTTGATGACCGAAGCAAATACCAACAACAGGCTTCTGATGATGTTGCACAACGCCTCGAATATATTGCGTCAAACTCACAATCCAAGTCTCATCAGCAAAAGCATCATGTTCTGCGCCGATTAGCCATCATCCACTAAAAGGTTCGATATGGTCGTATGTATAGAACATACTACTTCCACTAAGCAAAAACGCATCACATTTATTCGGATTTGGATAGACCGGATTCCCCACGACATTCCATTTACTGATTTGAAGATCCACAGTGGAATTGGCTGCCACCAGACCCCTCTTCAATAGCGCCTCGAAGATATCTCCATAGTTGCCAACTTGATCGACAACAGGCGGGATTGGCGTGTCGCATTCAAGAATTGCAACGCGGAGTGTACGTGCCATGTCGGATGTGAATCGGATACTTGCTAACCTTCTGGAATCTCGATAATTAACTCGTCTTTATGAGATTAGCGCTCTCGTCGTCTATTCTGAATATGTGAGCGCGCTGAGACCCACTGCGCGGTCCGAGGAACCTTCGAGTCCGTCGCGATGGTTTCCGACGGGGAGAGAGTTCAGCCAATAACTCTCTCTTCCGCGCACCTCAATCCATTGATGTGTATGACAGAGAACTTGGCTACTACTGGAACACCTGATCAAAATTCATCGCTATGTCGAGATATCTGGAACTACGCATTTGCTCCCATGAAGATTCAAAGCATTCATTACCCACCGGATTACTGAGGGGCTCATTATATATGCCGACACAGAATCGGCATTGATATTACGCTCATAGCTATACTCACATTCGATATCTTCGATCTGTTGGCCTTGCTTAATGAGTTTCAGATTCTCCAGGGATTGGGATCGAAGAGACAAACGCGCTTTACAACACACATCAAGCGCCTCCTGTTACCATCACAGAAGAAACATCCAGTCAAGCTGAAGAGATGATCATGTTGATGATCAAAGTATTTGAAAGGCATTGAAAGATCTCTATCCCTTCGATGTGATGATCAAATTTCGCGCCAGTGAGTCTCAGACCAACTTAGATAGGCGATCCGCCTGGATACAATCGGGCACCACCGATTCTAATGAATGAGTCTGGGGTATAAACTCGTCTCTCTGGATTCGGTCTGCGGTAAGGCTCAATTCTTTTATCGAAAATAGACTCTTGAGGCTGAAGCTCACATACTAGTAAATTATGCAGCATTCCAAGGCCCCTTGGGCCGCAGAGCACAGAACATGAAGACAACGAGAGATGAAAATACTAACAATTCGTGCCCCCTTTCGCTTCTCTTCAATAAATCGGTCTTTGCTTATCTCTTCGGGCCATCTCCATTGTGATTTTCAGCGAGCTTAGCGCTGCTGATCCGATCGCCCTGCGGGGCTCATAATCCGGGGCTCTTGGCGAAGTCTTAGACATGGAATGATGTTCAATGAAATGGGTGGACTTCGTGAATCAGTCATGCCATTCTGAGCTTGATTCAAGCACAGTATCCGGCTAGTCATTGACACCCTCGAATGTCACGGATGATCAGCTGGATTAAAGAGGAATAGTCAGAGCCTTGGGGCCAAGAAGCCACGCTAATACACGCCCTTGAATTGACGAATGACTGAGGGATCACCATATATTAGCGTCTCAGGATATGCAGTAAGCATGTTTCCTTTCCTCCCCACCGCCACTCCATATTTACGAGTCAACATGGGAGCTATTCCACCACCAAGGGTCGAATTCAAAGTCATTCCTGCCACGGAGGAAGATTGTATGACGCTAGCTCAAACCCAAGCAATAGCTTATGACAATGCAAAGAAAGACACGCCGGAAACAAACATCTATCAGAGAATGTTCGGTTCATACAGTGACGAGGTTAATGCGTTCAGAGAACAAGGCTTCGTGAACAAAATGCAACAAGATCCGACCGCCCACTTTTTCAAAGCAGTTACTCAAGACGCAAATGGACAGGAAAGGATGATGGGCTGGACTCTTTGGTATTATTTCACGGAGCCCAAGATCGTGGAGCACTTTAAGATTGAAACTCCATGGCCATCCACGGCAAATGTGGATTGTGCCAATGAGTTCATTGGGGAATCAACTCTTGTAAGGGCAAAATATATGAATGGGAAACGGTTTGGATGTAAGATTTCGAGCATGCTTGATCGAGCATTTACTGAAATGTAGAACCACAGGGCTTCAAACGCTTTGCGTCCTCCCGGAATATTGCGGACAAGGTGTCGGGTCGGCTTTGCTGCGACATGGATTCTCGGTTGGCAGAGGTCTAGGTCTTAATGACTTTTGGGTCGAAGCAACCCGTGACGGTCATGATCTATATGAGAGGTTTGGATTCAGAGATGTCGAAGCTACTTCGATGGCATTGCATAAATATGGTGGGAAGGGCACTGCTTATATATGGGGAATGAGATGTACTGATTGAAAAGCGTTATTCGCGAATTTTGCCTAAATTTTTACCATGGAAGTCATGAGAGAATATCACAGTGAGGATCCAACCTTGGATAAATTTGACCTTCAGCTTAGAAACGTATTGAAGATGGAAGACGGCACTGAAAGCACGAAAGAAGAGATCATTCGTCTTTATTCAGACGCTGTATCCAAGATATAATGAAATTACTGAAAGAACTCTGATAGCAAGTCCAAAATATAAAATACAGCCCTGATATAGCTGTTCTATTTCTCGGCAGAAATCAGCAAAAAGTACGGCCGGTGCCTTTCATCAGCCCATTCCGGATGCTCAGCGACATCCTTCTTAGAAGGAACCCAATCCTTCAATCTTTTCAAAGTAAATCCACTTTCCAAGAGTACTTCAACATAGGTTTGCACCGTCCGATGATACTTCCTCACACCCGAAACACCCAACCAACTAGTCAAGCGCCAACCCTCCTCGCTATAAGAATTCAGCGGCCAAACTTTCTTCTCCTGATCCTCCCCCCGAACGCATTTCCAATCCGGTCCTGGATTTATCGGGGCAGAACAGATGGGATGTTCCACGGAGAAAATCAATTTACCACCGGGTTTCAAAGACGTCCAAATTTCGCTATAAAGTCGGGCGAGATCTTGGACGTAGTGAAATGTCAAGGAACTATAGACAAGATCGTATGAACCTTCTTCCGAACTTCCACCGAAGCTGACTTTATCAAGATCGCCTGTTTCATAGGAGATGCTAAAGCTCGTCGTTTGAGTAGAGTCCTCGAATTGTTTGGCTCGATCGATCATTTTCTCGGAGATATCGATGGCTCTGATGTGTGTGGCACCATTGTCGCGCGCCCATCTAGAGAACCATCCGTATCCGCAGCCCAGGTCGAGGATCTTCTTTCCTTTTAAACCTTCCTGGCTATCATTTTGTTCCGGGCATTGGCCTTGGAGTATCATGTTCTGTAGTACAGGCCATTCCGGAGCACTAGACAAGCCACCCTCCGAGCGTGGAAGAGTGCTATAAGCGGAGAAGAAGGCCGGGTCATCGTAAATATTTTGTGGCTCGGATGAGAAGGTCATTTGGAGGTTTTTTCTTTTCTCAATTAAAAGGGGTTCGTTGAAATGGGAAGAGAATTCGAAGTGGTTAGAGAAGAGAATGTAGAGAAAAAACTGTGGATACTTCAGGCAAATCTTTCCACGTTCGGTCCCCGACGTAGTAGGTCTTTAGTTGATGGGAATTGTATTTATATCACGTCAACACGACTCATTTAAGACCTTGGATATAGCCAAATAGCTCCAATTGCACACCTACCCCAGAGCTAGTAGCACTATATGGGCTTAAATTAAGCTGGAATTGACGAGGAATGCGAGTTATTTGATATCGACCGGGAATTAATCATATTCCGAGGCACCGTTACGACTTAATCTTTTTGAGTTGAGATATTTCAAGACACTTTGAGCATTAAAAAAGTTCAAACGAAAGTCCCAGAGATCGCAATGAACAACGTGAAGTCGCCAGTGAAAGGGCTTATCAGTAAAATTTGAGGATGTCGAGTTGGTGTCTGACTCGCAGCACTACATCTGCCTACATTGCCTGTAATATGACACTAGACCTACTGGTGAGCACTCAAACCTGATAAGAAATAAAAGATGCTGTAGATTGCATAAAAAAATTCAAGTCAAGGAGCAGCAGTATTTGCATATTATCTCGAACCTATAATTTAGATCAAGCAGGGATATCGGCAGCCATCCAGAAAATCCCCGTTAACAAACAGCTAATATTGAGGACTTTGAATTTCAACTGGAAAGAAAAGATTAAGCTTAAGAATTCCCATTCTCATTCTCAGCATCCTCATCCTCCACCGAAGCCTTCTGATCCCCATTTCCATTCTTCGACTTAGTCGTCGACTCCGTCTCAGTAGCAGCCCCCTCATCATCATCCATATGCTCCGTTATATCAGTCGCCGTACGATGAGACTCAGCTTCATCCTCCTTCTGAACAGATTTCCCCTTATTCCTAACAGGCAAAGAAGTCTCTGCCTCACTCTTCAATTCAGCCCCGGATTCATCAGGTGCCTGTGAAGACATGGAGCTGCGAGCTTTACGCGCACGAGCATGCGCACGACGAATAAGTCGATTATGATAATCCTCTTGGTCAACCTCCGTATCCTCGTTTAAGATTCGACGGGCGGATTCTCGTCCGACGATGGGTAGACGGTCGATTCCATGGGGGTTATTTGGTGCAAGTTTTGGGTCGAGAAGTCCGGCTTGAACCAGTACACTTGCTTGATCCCAATAGACATGTTCTGAATAAAGACGGCCGCCGCGTAGACTGACTATGCTGACCAAAATAATTTCGATGCGTTTGTTGGTTGCTGATACACCGGGTAACATCCATGGAACTTCGGTGGTGTGCTGGAAACTGACGTATAACTCATCGACGATACGGTCTGCTCCGGCTGTTCTGGATAGGAGACGGAGGTGCATTGATGGAGGGAGTTTGCCTATGAAATAGTGATCATAGAAGCGACGGAGTGCATGGCTGCCGATTCCACCGGACATGGTCGAAGTATATGTGACACCAGGGACTTTCTCGCGGACGTATCCCTCCATCGTCTTCTGTAGATTTGCCCTGAAGTATTTGGCTAAAACTAGTTAGAATTGAAATACTGCAATATTACATACAAGAGGGGTATTCCTACCATCTTGATGTTCTTCCCAGCGTCTCTCGTTGTCATTATCGCGGGAGAATCCCTTTCGCAGAGTCTTGATCGTTCGACTCCATGACAGATCCGCGGCAACTTTGTTATATTCCTCCATATCGTGCTCTGCAAATCCAGGTTGCGCATTCTCGTACGTAAATGCTGGATAAGCAAGATTCATCCGTTCACCAGTGCCAATCCCAGATTGAAGCGGTCTTGTCTGACGTCGCCTTTTCCCTTGTAATCCCAATGCCTGTGGTTGGACCAAGACATCGATCGTTTGACCTGCTAGGTGGACTAGAACAGGCAACGAGAGAGGGAAGCGAGTTCGAGTATCGGGGATGACGGTCGGGTAGTATGCGATTAATCCACAGAGTCTGCTGGCGTTTGGTGATTTGCTGTAGTAATCGAGACAGTAGCTGGCCGCTTCTCCATATGCTATTCAAAAGATTTGTTAGGTCTTTCGTCATACTCATAAGTAGATAATGCATACCGATCACGGCATAGTTCTCTCCAACGCCTAATCCTTCTTTCACACTCTTCAGTTGGCTTTCATATTGCTTGCCTCCACCGTTGAGAGGCAGATAAACCACGTCGAAACCCTCATCCTGCCAGTCTTGAATCGTTTGATTGTCAAATTCCCCTGTCTCTGAGGTAATGCAAATCCGTGCATTATTGTTTCCGTTATTATAAAGAAGCCCACTGCTTAGTCCGGGGGCGCTAATAGAGACAGTTGCCATATTGTTGTATGCGACCGCAGAAAATCTTCCTGCTCCCTCGATATAAACAGGCGGTTGTCTGTAAAAATGCAAAAAAGAGCTAGAAATAAAATCCTGGTAGTATGCGACTATCACACACCATCAATATCAATACTCTACAAGATCAAAAATGGACCTCGTGGGAAATCCAGCTGGTTGATCAACTCGTATGACAGCTAACGGGCATTCTACGTCATTGGCGCCTGTCAGGGTTAAGCCTCAACGTCATTTGTGTCGTCTGCCATGGAAATGATCCAAAATAAATTAAAGATTGCAAACTAGACTCGACGGGGTTTAGTAGGAGTGGATCTATTTATGAAATGTACAGGATGATCTTCAGAATGGGTTTATTCATGGAAAACTGAATGGATTGGGTACTTCGGACTGTATACGCGCGTACATAGTAGGATAAGTACCAGGCGTGGAACAGGCACCAGGAACACAATTTGCAATCAAAAGAGCCATGGGACTAGTAAATTATATCCAAGCAATGCACATTTAATTCCGTATGGTAACAACTATACTTATCCTGGTCATTTCCTGCGTGAATCACTCCAGCCTTCCAATTTTGAGGCCGTGATTCTATACTGAAGATCTGGAGAATGCATGGATATGTCCATGAAAGCGAAGAAGCATCTCTGAAAGTAAAACTCGACAGTTGCTCATACCCGATCATATTTCATCTCTCACTAGGCGCATTCTCGGCTGGGCTATTTGCTGATTCTTCCAGCCCATGCGTTCTCAAAGTATCCAAACGCTCTTGTGCCCGTCGCAAAATCCGGCCTATATCTTTCTCGGTTAGAACTTCCTCGTCATTTAGTCGACATCTGGCTGCATGGATCATAGTGGGTGCCCACAAGTCCGCAATCTTTGCTTCATCACGACCTTGTGCATAGACCTTCTTCACACCGGACGGTTCGTTTGGATCTTTCACTTTACGAGAGACTTTCCACACAGAGTTGACAACTTGGTAGCTCTTGAGATTAAAGCACACCACTGGCAAGGTGATAATCCATAACTGTGTCAGGACGCAGAGCCACCAGACAAAGGCATTCTTCCGGAGTCGATTGATCCAATGCAGAGAACAGATTGTGATAAAATCATTCGGGGTAGAACAAATAACTTCTATCTTCTGGAGGTCTGGAATGGATTGTCGCAAGTAATACTGTAACTCGTCCTGTAATACTTTCAAATCGAGCCCTTGAATTTCTCGCCATATTGTAAATTCTTTCGCTCCGGTGGTACCCTTGCAATATTCCTTACACCATCCCATCAGATCAGACTGTTCAGCTTCAGGACAGCCTGATTCAGAGCTAAGGAGTGGATTGTTTTCATTTTCTCCGCGAGTTTCTACCGCAGCAGTCCTCTCGGGCACGGCCTGGCGATCAATATAGATCTTATTCCATCCAATATCTGCGGCCTGTGGACTCGCTACTATGGTGCTTGTAAGGTCGAGAGTGAATTTGAAACTTCGATTCATGCTGTGATGGGGCTTGTCCTCAAACAACCCTGTAATATTGACAAACAAACGCGGCGGAATAGACAGTTGCCCACGAACGAAGTTGTAGAGATCATGTGAATCTTCACTGAGAGAAGGGTCGAATGTCGATACGCCAGACTTTTGAAAGTCACAACAGTCCTTAGTATCTTTCCAACTTCCGGGGAAAGAATAATCTGTCTAGTCCCAGGGGAATGACCTAGTCACATCGTCGTAGAGTGGAGGTCCACCACGGTAGATAGGCAGAAGGGGAACATCGCCATCAGACTTTCGCGCCATGATGTGAAATGCAAGAGGTGAGTAGGAAGAGTATATCCGTTAACTGTACGCTAGCGATATTTCAAGGAGATATCAGCTTCACATTCATTCCAACTGGCAAACAAGCCAAGTCAAAATGCGCCCGGGGGTATGGACTCAGCCTCACCAATGTTTATTCGCTCGCAAATTGATTACCCCGGTAAGGCCTCCTATAGTATGTAACGTGGCTGGCTGCTGATTTTGTCTATTCTTGAGAGAATGTTGCTCTATTGTATGCGGATAGGTTGAAGGGGGGCTATTTATATACGATGGAATGGAAGGAACGTGTATAAGTGTAATAATGATGGAGGGTCACGACATCGAAACTTTGTTTATTACCGTATTAAACAGAAAGAACTCTCTTGATAAAGAAGAATTTACTATTTTTGAAAATTTGAGAGGGCAAGCTTCAAGTCTCAATGTATTTGAAATAATCTAATCCCTGCCTTTGCATTCGCACGAAGAGTACAGGGAAAACCCCAAAGGGTGAAAACCTGCACCAAGGCTCGCTGCTCGCAATACCTAACAAACCTGAGCATGTGATACTTGTCAAGTATCTACCTGCTAGTTTCAGGTTCACTGAAGGTATCGTTGAGCCATCGTGATTAGATGCGTGGGTGGCTGAGTTAGCTTTGCGACGGTGGCGTCTCCCCGGAAGTGGGATGGAGATGCTGCATGACAAATTAACATCAAGATTCGGATATAGAAGATATGAATTCGAGGTTCACTGCTTACCTTTTTCTTCTCGAGATCCTTGATGGCAGTCTCGCACTATATAGATTGTCATCCTTCATGAATATTCAGGTTTGATGTTATTCAGATAGGGCCAACGCACATCCTAAGGCGCCAGATTTAGCAGCAGCATCAGCAAACGCACCCAATGAGGCGAGTGTAAGGAAGATACGTACAAACTGGGTGAATTGTCATTTTGAGGTCGAAGCGAGTGATGGGTTGTTAACTAGAAGGTCCCGAGGTGCTTTCCACTCACAGTCTGTTCATCGAAGTTAGCCGGCCAACGAAATATAGTATTGAGGAAAGTTTTGGTAACATACACACTGTCATAATCTCAGAATCTATTCACTGGCAATATTATCGGGTTTTCACCCAAGAGAACCTAGAAGAAAAAACTGTGAATGGATAGCACGCACATCCTGTACTCTTGTCTCAGCTATGCATGGTCATGGTGGAGACAAAAAGACGTACAAACTGCACTGGTTAGTCGATCAAAGATCAGAGCCGTTTGGGATAGTGAGTCTCGTACACCCTGTCAATCACGGGCTATCAGCTTGAAGTCGAGAGCGTTTCATTTTGGAATACGCACAGCCTGTAATCACTGTCAGTGGCCCATGAAGTTCAATCTATTTTATTTCTCTGGAAAAGAAACCACTTACTTGCTGATTTTTCCCAATGTTATCAACAGGTTAGTCATTTTCCTGCTAAAAGTTCGAGGCGAGTGAAGCACAAACCACCTGTGGAAGATTTTAGTATTGCGCTTATTGACTGAGAATAATCACGCAATATTGGTTGGATTACATACATCCTGGAGATACAAGTCAGTACATTAAACTTATCCCATTAGCTGAGAACAAACCCACATCCTGGGAAGTTTCGAAAAAGCACAATGTCAGATATCGGTACTCCCAAATCAAAAAGGACCTGGGGCGTTACCATCTGTAGACGCAAATGATCAGCAACACTATCTGTAGATTTAAGATTATTTGAGCCCATACGAGCTGTGGACATGTGTTAGCAATCGGAAAACTTCAATCGGAAGGATGAGCTGGCAAAACTTACATCCTAAGGTTGCATAAGAGTTAAACACGACCCATTCTTGTAGGAATGAAACGTGCCATACGTGCTAAAATTCACTGTTAATGATATTTGGAGAGAACGTACGTTGTCGGGGATGAGGATATACATACAGCCTGTGACATTAGCCAAGAGCTTACCACAAAACGAATTTGAGGCATCATACTCCCTATGCATGGATCAGTTTCGAGTTTGATTCTGAAGATATAATCTCAAGCGCGTACAATCTATATTCTCTGCATTAGTGACTTTTCTGTATATCCTGCTCAATGGCTTAGGTGAATGAACACATACATCCTAAATGATCGAAATTAGGAAATCAATTGACGAATAGAGATCGCGTCGCTTGAGAAAGTACGCACAAGCTAGAGCTCTAGGTTAGTCATGCCGGACTCTTAGTGTTGGGGAATTTATCACATACAATCTAAGAAATGTATAAATTAGTCTTAATCTAGATATTAAATGCTTGGATTTGTTTCCTTTGACTCACATCCTGACCATTTTAGTTAAATGAGCTGCGTCTGTATAGGTGCATCAATGGAACATACAACCTAGATCATCCTATTAGACTCCCAGAAACAATATATGAGCCTATGAGATAGATTATGCATACAAACTGCCAGATAAATTAGTCATGTCCAGAATTAGCGTTTGATGATTGACATACAGGCTGGAGTAAGAGACGAAGTTGTTAACATCAACACATTCGCGACAACATTTGGTAGAAAAAATTCATACGTGCTAGAATTAACTTTTGTGTAAGAGGCAGTATCGACCAAATTGCATACTGCATCAATTTCTAATCCTCACCAAATCTCGTTTCTCGGGCATTCGCCCGTGCGAAGCTGCCATTGCTAGGCCAACGAGAGACAAAAGAGTGAAGGGCTGCATCTTGTAAGGAGTGATTTAATTGTTGATGTTTGACTAGAAATAATTCAAGACTAGAAGACGAGACGGGGTTACAAAACAGTGCTCCGATTTTAAACAGCAATTGTATTCAAGTTTCCTTGTTTGTTGAAACTATGATTCACTAGATCAATCCTGATTTCCCCGTGGTATGTAAGGTCATGAGAGATTCAGACAGGTCATTCCCAAACATCCAGCCTCTTCATCGTAAGGGACTCTACCTTGCATACATACTCTCAAGATTGAAATGCCAAATCTGCCTCATCAAAGGCCGCACTAATGCGGTTTGCAGACGGCTGCACTTTACGGAAAGTCTCCTCCGGAACTTGCGTTTGAGCTTCCTTCTCGAAAAGTCTCTTCTCGTTGTGTAGGTTATCAAGGTATGTCTTTGCCTCCGGGCCTAGTCCGGCCTTGTTGAACAATGGAGCCTGCAGAAATGTCAGCTTCAGCTGAATGAGGTCAATCCCTGCTGGGAACATACCTTGTCCTTGGCAGAGTGAACAGCATCCAGGAGAACAGGAAACATCTCAGAATAGCTCTCGTAGAAACGATCTCCTTCTTCAGGGGTCATGGGCTCTCGATCCGCGAGATTCTTGCGAGCATGTTTGGCCGAAGTTTGCGCAACTATCAGGGACCTGGCAACTCCCAAAGCGGCAGGGATACCTCCATTGTAATTATCCAGTGAATCCTTTGCAGCTCCGATCTTTTCAGCCAGTTTCTGCATATCAGAAATATTTTGACCGATGTTTGTAGCAGCCGATACGAACGACGCGGCGCAGAAAGCTCCGGCAAGGAGCGCGTTGAATTTGATCCACCGCATTTTGAGAGATCGGAGGGAAGGAGATCGATAGGTTGAGATGCTCACCGGCTGAGTGGTTGACGAATGTCGGTGACAAATGAGAGAGAAAATGTCCGTTGGGCCTGCAGGTTGTGCAGATTACTTTATACGTGCAGGTCGGTGTTATTGACAGATCATTGCTAACTAAACGTCAACAAGAATGTTGGCACGAGTCATTCATCCCCATGCCAATCAATTTACTTGGACAGTGGATTTCCTCCGAGGTCCTGATCTTGGAAAAGATCTCGTCAATTCCCATATCTTCAGCCCCTTGCATAATAAGTGGTCCCATGCACGGGCTTCCACGCGATCCGCTCTTAGGTTCTGCACTGATTTCGCTGACATTCTAAGCCATCCCACTCTTTGGAGGAAAGCTTGATTGAATGAGTCCGATGAGAAGCTAGGTAGCTTTTCATCGGTATTTGGTCCTGTAAATCGAATCATCGGCGTTAAAACAATCTTAACTCCACAGGACAAGATGGGCACATTCTTGACGGAGGGGCAATGTTGGCAGTAGTCCGTACTCGATGCAAGGTAAACGATCGGCGGATGTGGCTAGAATGAAAACCAGGACAAGAGGCTCGCATGCCAAGTTTGTCAATTTTACAGGCCATTGGTGTCCTCATGCTTCAAGCTATCACTCAAGAGAAAACGTTCAACCTCCTACTCCTCCAACTCCGAAACAAATCATCCGTGGGTCTCTAGTCGCGCTTTGGATCGAAATTGGGCCAGGATGAAAGATCCATCCAACGAGACAGTTGGGGCAGACCCATCAGTAAATGGCTCCAGTCATCAAAGAGGAGCGTCGGAAATTGCGATTGTGGGGATGGGCATGCGTCTTCCAGGAAGTGTTCGTACAGCAGAGCAATTTTGGGATCTCCTGATCAGTAAAAGGGACTGCTCGTCAGATGTACCACCCAGTAGATATAACATTGACGCCTTCTATGACCCCGAAAAACCCCAGTCAGTAAGAACACGTCGGGGGTATTTTCTTGATGAGGACTGCTTGAATAAGGCCGACGATGCGTTCTTCTCCAAAATGGCTGGATTTTCAATGGATGAATTGGATCCTCAGCAGAGGTTGCTGATGGAAGTTGTGTGGGAGTGTATGGAGAATGCAGGCCAGACCGAATGGCAAGGCTCAAATATCGGGTGCTATGTTGGTGTCTTCGGCGAGGATTGGCATGAATTGACTGCAAAAGAGACGCAGTCAATTTCGCGTGTGCATGCTTTTGCGAATGGCGGATTTACGTTGTCAAATCGAGTCTCCTACGAGTTTGATCTTAAAGGACCGAGGTACGCATTCATAGTCTAGCTCGATGATCGGAACGTGTGAAAATGGCTGAAAGTACCTAGTATGACTGTTTTAACTGCTTGTTCGTCTTCACTAGTGGCTTTACACGAGGCATGTCAGGCAATTGATAACGGAACCTGCCCTTCGGCAATTGTTGCAGGAGCAAACATGCTGCTGACACCAGCAATGAGCGTCACCATGTCCGAAAATATGGTACTCTCTCAAGATGGGTACTGTAAGGTATTTGATGCAAGCGCAGATGGGTACGGCCGCGGAGAAGCAGTAAATGCAGTCTATCTAAAGCCTTTGAATCAGGCCTTAGCAGATGGAGACCACGTACGTGCTGTCATTCGGGCAACATCAGCTAATTACGACGGAAGGTCGGCCAGAATATTTGCGCCGGATATCAAGAGCCAAGAGAATCTCATTAGACAGGCATATTTACGCGCTCAGATTCATGATATCTCTGAGACAGCATTTGTCGAGTGTCATGGAACGGGGACGAAAGTAGGCGATGTTGTGGAAACCACAGCCATTGCGCGAGTGTTTGGCAAGGAAGGTGTTTACATTGGATCCGTATGTCAAAATGAGAGAAGAGCCAAGGTGATCTTTGCTAACAGGTCTTACGCAGGCGAAATCTAATGTTGGGCATGGTGAGGGTGCATCAGGACTAACCGGACTCATCAAGGCCGTGATAGCTCTCGAACATCGTGTAATCCCACCGAACATGCACTTTTCACATCCAAATCCTAAAAGTAAGCCTGACTGACCTTGATCGATGTATGAATCCTTTCTCACGGATTTGTTTAGTTCCTTTCAAAGAAGGGAGCTTGAAAGTCCCTATCGAGCCCATTCCGTGGCCTCAGAACCGTAAGCAACGAGCCAGCGTGAACTGCTTTGGTATCGGAGGCAGCAATGCCCATGTCAGTGTGTCGCTCTTTTCAACCTCTTTTCTTTTCCTAATATAAGGTCATAGGTTATCTTGGAATCATACGATGCTACGAAAAAGACATCGGGAGATTCCTTTGAACCATTGCGACCTCAAATTGTTGTTGCATCGGCTCGAAGTGATGCAGCACTTGATAGGAGAATCGCAGACATCAAAAAGTATCTCAAAAACAGACCGGATTTGTTGAAAGATATTGCATACACTCTAGGAGCTAGGCGTGATCATTTGACTCATCGTGCATACCTGCTTTGCGATAGTGCAGGGTCCGTGGTGGAAGAGGTTTACCATGCCGCTCGAACTAGTAACTTGCCAGTCTCAGTGGTCTTTACTTTCACCGGACAGGGTGCACAGTGGCCTGGATTGGGCAAAGAATTACTGCATGCATTTACAGTCTTTCATCGCGAAATCCACTCCATGGATGAGATGCTGCAGGAACTGGTCTCTCCACCACAGTGGAGCATAGAAGGTACGCTTCATAACCGCAGTGGATGACCCTTAGCTAACTTATATTTTACTGTCTCTAGCGGAGCTCAAGAAATCCCACTCGTCAAACCTCATCGACGAGTTAGAGTACTCCCAGACCCTTTGTGCTGCTATTCAAATTGCCCTAGTAAATCTCTTCGCTAGTTGGGGTATACACCCTTCAGCCACACTGGGCTACTCGAGTGGTGAAATCGTGGCCGCCTATGCAGCGGGAGCTATTTCTATGCGCACAGCAATAACTCTCGCATACACTCGTGGTATATGTGTCAAATCTGCTCCACGCTCTGGAGGCATGGTTGTGGTCGGGCTTGATAGAAACGTTGTCAGAAAGTTTCTTGTCGCCGGTGTCACCGTTTCCGGCGAGAATAGCCCTCAGAGTGTGTGCATTTCTGGCGAAAGGTCAAAGTTAATTGCGGTAGTTCAGAAAATACAAGAAGAGAAGCCAGAAGCATTTGTGCGGCATTTGCCAATTGAAGTGGCCTATCATTCTTGTTTGTCCCAATACCCTTAGCCCTGGAATTAACCGTTACTAACAAATCAATACAGCTGATATGGAACTAGTTGGACCGTCATTCGAGGCTGCCATTACGAGTCATATTTCTCACAAGGGCACAATGGTCCCAATGTATTCGACAACGTTGGGCACGAAGGTGTCGGATCCAGTTCAGCTTGATGCAGCATATTGGCGGAAGAACTTGGAATCCCCTGTACTTTTCTCGGGTGCCGTTGAAACACTCCTCAGTCAACAAAAACATAGCGCCAATTTGTTTGTGGAGATTGGAGCACATTCAACATTGTCATCCCCATTGCGCCAGATATTCGCCTCGAACTCCCTGGAAGCTCAGAATTCCTACACGCCCACTCTTCTCAAAGGAAAAAGCCAAACTGTCTGTCTGCTGAAGACTATTGGGACCATTTATCTTCATAACTGTCCTCTTGATTTCGCTAAAGTCAGTGGTGCTAGTAATGTTCTCGCTGATCTTCCCGCATACCCTTGGGACAGACAGAACATCAATTGGAAAGAGAGCCGAATTAGTCGAAACTGGAGATTCAGACATCATCCTCGTCACGAGCTCCTTGGCTCTCGAATCTTAGAAGGTACTGATCTAGAGCCCTCATGGAGGAATTTACTTAGTCCCAAGAACGTTCTGTGGTTGAATGACCATCGAGTTTGCGGTGAAGTAACGTTTCCCTGTGCGGGCTATATCGCAATGATCAATGAAGCGAGTTTTCAGCTGGCAAATACAACTGAGTGCTCGATTCGCAACTTGTACATGAAGGTTCCCCTTATTCTACCGACAAATCCCAGCGATGTCGTTGAGCTTGTCACGACTATGAGACCCGTTCGAATAAGTGATCGCCTCGACTCAGAATGGTACGAATTTTCGATATCATCCTTCGATGGAAGCGAGTGGACTAAACATACCGTCGGCGAGGTTCTTCCTGCTGCCGAGGAATTAAAAACGTCCGCACCAGCACTGCGGCAGTTCTCTAGACCAGTATCATCTGAATTCTGGTATGAAATGCTAGCAAAACTCGGTCTGGAATATGGACCGCGTTTCCGAGGGCTCGAGGCTATTACGGCAGATCCAGTCAGCTTCACTGCGAATGCATGCTTGAATGAAGAGCCAGAGGGAAGTGAGAAAAGAGCTTCTGTTCATCCCACGGTAATTGATGAGTGCCTTCAACTATTCAGCGTCGCCGCGTGCAATGGAAGGTCGATACATCTGACTAAACTCTACATTCCGATGTATATTGGTGAGATTTGCATCGGTCAAAACAGGAGTAAAATGGTAGCTGAGGCCTATGGAACTAACTACGAAGGGAGTCAAGGTCGTGGAAATGTGATTCTAGTGGCCAATGGAAAGAAGGTTCTTTCCATGCACGATGTGACTTTCGTCCAACTGGACCACATCAACCAGAAGGACACCTCTGGCATACCATTGCTCTCGTATGCGGAGTGGCGGCCAGACATCGATTTCCTTCCAGGTCATCTTCAACTCAGCAACCCCAGAAAGCAACACGATGAATTGCTTCTGTTTGCCAGGGCTTGCATGCTCTCTATGATCCTCACATATCGGGGTGTCTCCAAGAAAGAACGTTCTTCCGAGGCCCTCGGGAGGTATACCCAGTGGTTGGGAAGCCAGGTCAGATTATTAGAAGCGAAAGGACTTGAAGAGGTCCCCGAAGCTCAAATATGGGCGCGAAAGAGCATCGAAGAGCTGCAGCTTGCTTGGCAAACCCTAGAACAGAGCCTTAAGGATAAGCAACTAAATTTCATCTCCGATTTTGCGCGACTGGTGATGAAGAATATCAAAGCCTCCTTTGAGGAGTCTCTGTGCAAGGAAAGAGATGAGCCAAATAAGGAATCGGAGGAAATGTTTGAAGACTGGGTCGCATCTCTTGGTAATCTATCAGAATGGTTTCCTCTTCTAAGACACTCCAATCCCGCGCTTCGAATCCTCGAGATCGGGGCAAAGGATAGAGCATTCACAGCAAATATCCTTAACTGGCTGGTCTCCGGGGAGCAAACTCTCTATTCTGAGTATACATGGACAGAAAAGGGGCAGATCGAATCTGCCGTCCAGGAGAGACTCGAAGGTTACACAGGAATGAGGTTTCAATCTCTAGACATTACCAAAGATCCACTCGAGCAAGGCTTTCAGGAAGAGAGTTTTGATCTTGTAATCGCGTCAGACGTAAGTTGTGAAAGTGTCCTGCGAGGTCGGTGATGGCTAACAAACCCCTTCTTTCTCAAGGTTAACGATTGGCGATCCTGCATGGTACCTGTTCTTAAAAACATCAAAAGCCTCCTATGTCCGGGTGGAAGACTCTTCATCCGTGAACATTGCCCTGGTAAGTTTATTCCGAATTTCTTTTGATGTTTTTGTAACAGTATTTGTTGACACCCCTGGAGGTCTGCCTATATTCGACCATTTATTGGTGAGTCTCTCGCTTCCCTTCCAGATACAACGAAACTAATTATTTATGAGCGACCTCTCGCACATTCTCAATTTTACAGTCCCCTAAAGACCGGCCAAGGGGAACCAGTATCAACCGAAGTCTGGAATGCCAATCTTACGGATGCCGGGTTCCTAGGAGTCGAGGCGGATGGATATGATGGCGAGGGTCCTTACCATCTCCATCGGACGATAATCTCGCGAGTTCCACCTAAGTATCACGCGCAAAATAGCCTCATTTACCTCCTTTGTCCAAATCAAGGAGATCAGAGTCTTTGGATAGATGAGGCCCAACAACATCTCGTTCAAGAGGGTCACACGGTCCACCGATTTACCATCGGAGAATCGATTCCTCAAAAGCAACGTGTGATATCATTGATAGATCTGGGTGGTCCCTTCTTTCATAAAATCGGTGAATCAAACTGGCAGTGGCTTCAAGGTCTTCTCAATACCGCCCCTCAAATTCTTTGGCTGACCAAGTCGGTTGAGTTAAGTTGCCGAGATCCAGACTTTTCAATCGTGATGGGTGTTTCTCGAACGGCTCGACAAGAGCAGGAACTTCATTTTGGAACATTTCAAGTTGATAATTTCGACTCAGTTGCAATAGAGGCTTTGTTGAAGATCTGCCATAAGTTTTTTAACCTAGCAGAGCCGAATGGGTTGACTGATGCAGATTACGAATTCTCTTTGCATGAAGGTGTCATTCATATACCTCGAATGCAGTGGACGTCCATGAGCCACCAGCTTACTCTTTCACCAACCGCCGAGCAATCATCCGCAAAACTAACCATTGATTCATATGGATTGATTGACTCACTCTACTGGACTGACTATGAGTCCCCGTCTTTGGGACACGATGAAGTTGAAGTGGATATCAAGTTTGTGGGACTCAATTTCCGTGTACGGCAAATCAATCTCTGCTCTGAACCCCCAATAATTCTAACTTATATCTAGGATCTCATGATTGCATTAGGTGTGATGGCTCACAAAGATGAGCTTGGAATGGAAGCCAGTGGGGTGGTAAGACGTTGTGGACGCAACGTGAAGGACTTACAACCTGGAGACAGACTTATGGTTTGTAAGCCTGGATTATTTCGCACGCGCGCAGTAGTTCCTCGAGATAGATGCAACCGGTCGCCCGATTCTCTTTCTTTTGAAGATGCCGCATCGATGCCCGTTGTCTACAGCACAGCTTACTACTGTCTCATTGAGATCGGACGATTGGAGAAGGGCCAGGTATGAGGCAACATTACAAGTATCGAACGTGTCCTTTCTAAGTTAACATCCACAGTCTATCCTAATTCACGCGGCTTGTGGTGGAGTCGGGTTGGCTGCCATGCAGCTAAGCCAAATGGTTGGAGCAAACGTAAGTACCGGCAAATTATCTCTCTACCGGGCTGGAGGTACTAATGGCTGATACTATTGAAGATCTATGCCACCGTTGGAAGCGAGACAAAGGTACAATATCTTGTCGATAATTTCAATATCCCTCGAAGTCACATATTCAGTTCCCGCGACGCATCCTTTCATCCAAATCTCATGGCGGCTACCAATGGGCGAGGAGCAGACGTCGTCCTCAACTCCCTAGCGGGAGAGCTTCTTCAAACCTCTTGGAAATGCGTTGCTGAATTTGGCAAAATGATTGAGATCGGCAAGAGAGATTTTATGGAACACGGTACTCTTGGACTCGAGGCATTTGGTGGTAATCGTGCATTTTTCGGCGTGGACTTGATTCGTCTTGTGGAGAAGCCAGGTCAATTTGCAAGGTGAATTTTCACACCCAATATAACCACCTCTAGATTCAACTAATGTTCGGTGATTTAGGCTCACTAGGGAGGTTGTAAATCTTTACGAGGAAGGAAAGATTTCTCCAATACGTCCCCAGAGGGTCCTCTCTAGTACGGACACCTTAGAAGCCTTCCGCTGTCTGCAGCGAGGTCTGCATATGGGTAAACTGCTAGTGGAGATGCCTGGGCCAGAGTCATTCAAGGAAGGTCTTGTCACCAAATCTAAATACCAGCTACGCCTATCGCCGGAGCTATCATACATTCTAGTTGGAGGGCTTGGAGGCGTTGGGCGTGCGATAGCTACTTGGATGGTGGAACGAGGAGCCCGAAATCTTGTATTCTTTTCTCGATCAGCTGGAGGTTCCAGTCAGGACCAGGTATTTGCTAGAGAACTAGAAGTTCAAGGCTGCAATGTGGTTCTTGTGAGAGGGGATGTAGCCTCGATGGAAGATGTTCAAGCCCTGATCCTTGATACACCTTCGCCCGTTGGGGGAATCCTTCAGCTTTCGATGATTGTTCGGGTAAGTGGTATTTCACACACCCATTGACCACGAATATAGAGATAGCTGATTTATCAACAGGACCAATTCATACCCGACATGAGCCATAAAAACTGGGAGGATGTTCTTTCAGCAAAGGTTACCGGAACTTGGAACCTTCATCACGCATTAACTGGTTATGACAATCATCTCCAATTTTTTGTCGTTTGTGGTTCTATAACAGGAGTGATGGGTAATGCTGGCCAAGTTAACTACTCCTCAGGAAATGCTTTTGTGTCTTCATTTGCCCAGTATCGCCTTGAGAAAGGCCTTCCTGCGTCAGTGGTAAACTTGGGTGGAGTTGATGACGTGGGTTTCTTAGCAACACAAGACCTCAAGCTTCGAGAAAGGATGCGATCCGCGGCCGTTCGACTACTCACTGAGCAAGAGGTTTTGGATGCATTCGAGCTTGCTATGATTCATTCACGGCCTTCAAACCCAGTGAAGTGTCCCGAGGGATCTCTTCGCGTACCAAATAACTTCATTGTCGGCATGAGTAGCACGAAATCTCTAGCAGATCCTTCTGCTCGTCCACTCTGGGGACAGGATGCTCGTTTTCGTAACTATGCAAGCCTGGAAACTGACCATAAACCGGCTGAAAACGCTATTCAAGGTGCTTCGCGTCTCCGACAGTTACTTGCTATTGCGGAAAATGATCCAACATATTTGGACAATCCAGATCAGGTGGGAAAAATCGTCATGGAGATTGTGAGAACTATCCAGGAATATTCCATCTTCGCTCGCGGTCAAAGCTATACGGAAGTGGCCACTATGCCCATTGATTCTCTTATGACTGTGGAAATTCGCAATTGGGCTCGTCGTTTTCTTGATTTGGAACTGTCGTTAATTGGGATCAACAAGGCGGCAACTATTGAAGGACTCGCTGGATTGGTAGTTGATACTCTGCGCTCCAAATATATGAGCACATAATCTGAACGTCTCAGGGAGTCAAGGGAAGACTATATTCTCACAAATGTGGCTCGGGGGACTGACTTGGCTGGTTCAACTTCAGCACTGTCCATACCAGGGAAATTAACCGCATTGTGTTAATGTTTCAAAACAAACGATTCGCAGAGTGAGAGTATAATAAGAATATCAGTTTCATTGAAAATATACTTCGGAATCTACAAATACCGACAGCAAGGTTATCTTCCTGATCGATCTACTTCATGACATGTTCGCTGCCCAGAATATCACTGGCAGTAAATGACGAAATATGGATTTATGTTCAAAGTAGTGAGATACTATTACAGTAGTACTGTAGTTGACAGTATATTGCTTTCCATATCATCTTCCTGGCAATTCCAGGAATATTTCCCCTCCCTACTGATCCTTTTTATTCCGCGATACCCCGGATCATCCCAACTCTTCCACTTTCTCCACGTGGGGCCTAAGAAAGTATCCAGTTTTAGCTTCGTCCAGCTCACCCTGAAAGAGCACGACTAAATATAAAAAGTAATCTTCATTGGCCGAGCTAAATAGGCTGTATGAATGCAGCATCGTACATGCATCGGATCTTGAGTGTTGAGGTCATGATGCATGTAACAGCATTAGTGGAGCTGATACGCGAGAAAATAGCCTCTGACAATGAGTTGCCAAGACAAAGGGAGTTTCTCCTCTTTGGGATTTACAGAAGAATAACCTTGGGCATTGAGAGACAATATTCCCAACTTCCTCGGTCCCTTTTCCTAGGCCATAGACAACTACCGAGGACGAAGAATGGTGTTCTTCGTATTAAAGTCGTGGCTGAAGTTTCTTACACGCATGACCTGTTGCCTAGACGATAATTTGAAGCCATATTCTGGGGAAGCTGTTCTCTTTGTCTATCAGAAAGTTATAATTCCGGGGTATACCGGAGTGGTTCCTCGACCTATCGTCAAAAAATGAAAGTGGGGGACGAGAATGGGATCAATGCGGAATTTCGGTGGCAAGACAACGATGAAGCAAGTGAAATTTCCGTTTGTTCCAACTCATATTTCCTGTTGGGACGCTGTGTAACTAAAGTAGATAAGCATTACCCCCTACGCCAACAGTCATAAATTTCTATCAAAATACCCTCCGAGATCGACAACAACTGCTTCCAACCCCAGCAAAAACTGAAAAGCAAAAAAACTAAATAATTCCCACCTCCCTAAAAAAGCCTTACAAGACCTAAAATGACTCGAACTAGTCGTGTCACATTGCCAAGCTACAGCCAAGTAGACCCCAAGCCGCCAAGCAGCTTCCCCCGCATCCAAACGCATCAGCATTCCCCAGATCATCAAGCACAAACCGCCACAGCGGTTCACTTATCTCCGTTCAAAGAGTTTAACTCGTTCCAGCCCACGAAATGTGGGGTTATTTCCCCTCCTCTAGTAGAATATCAGTGGCCACATCTGTCTCTGCAACGAAAGAACTTGGAAAATCACCGAGGTATTTCTGCTTTGTCGGCTAATCTTGTTCTCGTTTATGCGAGAAGCTGGAGACTCCGTGGCTAGCCTTCTGGGCGAAAATATACAGCTGTTTGGTTCTCGTCTAAAGACGAATCATTAATGGACAGTCTGCTTATTGTATTGCGGTAGCTCCTCGGATGTCTAAGGGTGAAACTCAATCAGGTATCTTGTCCGACTGGGGGAAACCTTCTACTCGAGCTAGATGTAGACCGTGACACCATGGGGGAATCTGCAGGTCTCCGCACGATTCTTCTCTTGGTTAGGTTGGTCAGGGATGATAAAAGCGGGATCGTGCCTTTGTTATTTTGTTTTGTCTCTCGCGTTTTATGCATTTACCATTGCAGACTTACACGGTTAAGTTTTAACTGTGTCACACATCGATTTGTCAAAGAGAATAATCCCGTCCTACACCAATATCTTAGTCAAATCTTGAGCCTTTAATAAACTTAACACCATGGGCTCCCAGCCCGATGAGAAGGTCATCTATGATGATCGCATCGAAGATGTTGCGCAGAAAACACCCAGCAGCACCGAAGAGGAGGAGTTTACGCCGGAGGAACAGCGCAGAATCATCCGGCGTATTGATTTGCGACTGGTCACTATGACTGGATTGGCATATTGTATTTCGCTGATGGATCGAACTAATTTGAGTGCTGCGGCAATTGCTGGGTAAGTTGAACGTCTTTAAAAACGCATCCTGTCCTAGGAGCCCCTAGATTGACGATGGTTCAAGATTGAAATCGGAATTGCGTTTGGATGTTGGCAATCGCTACGTGAGTACTATTTTGCCGTGAAATCCAATATGATATAGCTAATTTAAAATCATGGATGTAGTCTATCGTTGTCCTAATGTTCTTCGTTCCTTATGTCCTCTTTCAACCACCCATGACCATCCTAATTCGCAAGATTGGTCCAACTATCTTCTTGGGAACTATCGTTATGACCTGGGCCGTGATCATGATTGTATGTTTCACCAATATTTCAAACCGGCTCCATAAGCAGATATACTGATCTCTGATCATTTAGGGAACTGGGTTTGTCAAGAATTGGGGCCAACTAGTCGGGCTACGCGTTCTACTTGGAGTTTTGGAAGCCGGTTACTTCCCCGGTTGTGTATATCTTCTTTCCTGCTGGTATACTCGATGTGAGTTACGAAAAACCCGCGATTGTGCAAATCAGCAAGCTAATCTATCCTAGACGACGTACAAAAGCGATTCTCAATCTTCTACCTCATCGGCTGCGTTGCATCCGCACTTTCTGGTATTTTGGCATTCGGTCTGATGCAGCTGGCCGGTACACATGGACTCGGTGGCTGGAGATGGATTTTCATTCTCGAGGGTGTGGTATGTTCATTCAATTCATCGTGAATAACATATTATCCTGGTTCTACTGCTGACAAGAAATATCTAGATCACCGGATTTATCGGAATGCTTTGCTTCGTCTTCCTAGTCGACTTTCCTGATCGTGCATGGAAATCATGGAAATTCCTCAGCAAAAGGGAAAGTGACTGGATCGTCCGTCGAATTGACAATGACCGCAATGACGGACATCTCGAGGCATTTTCGTTGAAGAAGTTCCTTAAGCCTGGACTTGATCCTAAGATCTGGGGTTTTGCTCTAATCTTCTTGTACGTTTATCTACTACATCCGCATATCGGGAACCTGAAGTTACAGATCATACTGACATTTCATAGTTGTCTCACCACAGTTACTTATGCAATCGCCTACTTCCTTCCTATTATTTTGATGGAAGGTATGAAGTTCGACGTTGGCCGTGCCCAATGCCTCGTTGCGCCTCCTTATGTATTTGCCGGCATAGTTATGTATAGCACAGCCTGGATCGGTGATCGATTCCGCGTTCGTGGTGCAATTTTAATCGGCAACGCTCTTCTTTGTATCATCGGACTTCCAATGATGGGATTCGCTACGGGTAACGCAACACGCTACGCGGGTGTCTTTTTCACTGTTGCCGGAGCGAATGCTAATATCCCGGCTTGCATGGCCTACCAAGCGAATAATGTGCGTGGTCAGTGGACTCGGGCTTTCAGCAGTGCGACCCTCGTTGGATTTGGTGGTATTGGTGGCATTGCTGGTAGTTTGGTATTCCGTGATCAGGATGCGCCGGAATATCGGCCCGGCATGTATGCGGCATTAGCGTGAGTGGACCTATTTCAGAAACTCCATTGGCCTACTTCGAGATGTACTGACTGTTTCATTTTTAGATGCAATATTTTGATCATTATTACGGTGCTCTGTATGAGCTTGTGGTTGTGGTTCTGCAATCGACAGGCGGATAAGGGCAAGCGTGAGATTGAGGGCGATCCTAATTTCCGGTATACTATCTAGTTGAGGAACCAAGAATGTGTGATGAAATATGATAAACTTAGTCTGGAACTTTGAATGAAGTGATTAAATGACAATGAACTGTGTATTACATGGCGTAGTATAAATGATGTGTTGTGTATAGTGTATTCCACTATTTAGTGCTATACTTAAATACCTTTCTCAGCTCATGATATATCAACAGCGATAGGACATTCTTATTTAGTGCTTGCTGTGCCATAACTCTCCGATATTTGAAGCAGTTAAAATATATTTTATCTATTTCAATGATGATTAAAATCTGATACCGCTAAAATTCCTGTACCTTAAGCGATGATGCATATATACTATATACGCCGCGTATATACATATATAAACCTATATAGGTACTACCTATGCGGTATAGGTAATACCTATATAGGTTTATATATGACTACACGAATGGGCATTCAGACCTTCTTGTATTCTAGAACATTTCCAAATTTACAAAAGTATGGAGTCAGATATATTGAATGTATCTCAATACTGTCCTGAATGTTAAAATCTTAAAAATTATAATCAATTCCATTTAGTACCAAAATAATTCTAATTTTTCTGGTTCTATTCAATCGATAATCATCAACAGTGAGTATACTATGGCGTAGTACGCCATGGTATATGTAAAGATATCACACGACCTAGAACCATAGTATAGTTCTCACAACACCACACAATATCAGAATCATACCAATGATTATAGTATAAAACCCGATTTCATATCCAAGATTAAGTCAATTGAATTTAAATTATCATCCAATTCATCATTTCTTCCACTTTAATCGTACTGATTCTCTATCCCATAGAGTATGGGATACTCAGATAATATCTTATCTACTGCTCTACTCTACGCTGCTGATCACATGACTGAATTTCCCTCGGAAAACCAACCTCCACCGACTCCGCTGCTCTTCCATCCCGAACTGCCACCGCCAGCTTCATTGGAACTTGACCCACTTGATACTTCAACTACTTCACGATTGGTGCGATAGGAACTATTCACCACCCACGATCCACAACTCTCGCCGTTATCGCAGTTTTCCGCCGCGTTGCCCGTCGGTCGGTCATTCTAGGGTGAACCCTTCCTACGGCCCTGGACCAACGGGAAAAGACAGAACCCGATGCGGTTCTTAAATATTATTTGTATTTGATCCCGGTTCTTTTCTTCTCTTCTTTCATTCTCTTCCATTCCCATCATTCTTCTCCCCCCCCGCCCTCCTCTACTTCGTGTGTCGTGTGTGTGTGTGTTGAGGTGTTTCTCCCCCCCCACTCCCTCAAGCTATACGTCACTCCTTGGTAGCTCACAATGGCGGCATCCTTGTTTGCCCTGCGTGGTGGCCGCCAGCTCGCGATGCGTACGCGTGTGCGAGTTGGTCCTTCGCCCGTGGCCTTGAGATCCGTCACACTTTCACCCTTCAATGGTCGTCGGGATGTACACACTCAGAAAGAGACTCCGGCTGCTCGCCGCGGAGTATACACTAGCTCCGTCAATGCCCACGGAGACCCTCACCCTCCGGATATTTTCCAACCCCTCGATACTTTCCCTCGTCGACACATTGGCCCTTCGCCTGATGCCGCCTCACAGATGCTGGCTGTTTTAGACCCACCAGCAGCTTCATTGGATGAGTTCGTGAAGCAAGTCCTACCCGAGGATATTCTGTCCAAGAAGAACTTGAAGATTTCTGAGCCCCATGCCGACATCAACCTGTATCGCTCTGCTGTGCAGGGTGGTCTTGGTGAGACTGATATGCTCAAGCTGCTGGACACTTACCGCAAGAACATAGATATCTCTGGTAACACCTACATCGGAACTGGTTACTACGGCACTATCGTCCCCCCCGTCATTCTTCGCAATGTTCTGGAGAACCCTGCTTGGTATACTAGCTACACTCCTTACCAACCCGAGATCAGCCAGGGTCGTCTGGAGTCCCTGCTTAACTTCCAGACTCTGTCCGCCGATCTGACCGGTCTTCCATTCGCCAATGCCTCCGTTCTGGACGAGGCCACCGCCGCCGCCGAGGCCATGACCATGTCCTTCGCTACCATGCCTGCCTCCAAGCAAAAGAAGGCCGAGAAGTCCTTCGTCGTCTCTCACCTGTGCCACCCCCAGACTATTGCTGTCATGCGCTCTCGCGCCGAGGGCTTCGGAATCAACTTGGTGATTGGTGATGTCATGGCCGACAACTTCAAGCTGGTCAAGGAACAAGGTGACCACCTGATTGGTGTTCTGGCTCAGTATCCCGATACTGAGGGTGGTATCTACGACTTCCAGTCTCTCAGTGACTCTATCCATGGCCAAGGCGGTACTTTCAGTGTCGCCACTGATCTGCTGGCCCTGACTGTCCTCAAGGCCCCCGGTGAGTTCGGTGCTGATATCGCTTTTGGTAACGCCCAGCGATTGGGTGTCCCCATGGGCTTCGGTGGTCCTCACGCTGCCTTCTTTGCTTGTGCCGACAAGTACAAGCGTAAGGTTCCTGGCCGTGTTGTTGGTGTCTCCAAGGATCGCTCCGGTAATCGTGCCCTGCGTCTGGCTCTGCAGACCCGTGAACAGCACATTCGTCGCGAGAAGGCCACTAGCAACATCTGTACTGCCCAGGCTCTGCTTGCCAACATGACCGCTATGTACGCTGTCTACCACGGTCCCGTCGGTCTGAAGTCTATTGCTCAGCGCATCGTTTCCATGACTGCTCTTCTCCGCGAGAAGCTCGTCGCTCTCGGCTACAATGTCCCCGTCCGCTCCAACACCGAGGGCGAGGCTGTCTTCGACACCCTTGCCATTGAGCTTGAGAACCCCTTCGAGGCTGAGGATCTGATTGCCGCCGCTCGTGAGAAGTCCATCTACCTGCGCCGCTTCGGTGACAACAAGGTCGGTATTTCTCTTGATGAGACCGTCGGTCGTGACGAGGTCAAGGGTATCTTGGATGTCTTCGCTTCTTTCAAGAAGGTCTCCCCCGTTCAGGTTGATGGAACTCTCGCCGTCACTCCTCTGCCTGCCAGCTTGGAGCGTACCTCCTCTTTCATGACCCACCCCGTTTTCAACACCCACCACTCCGAGACTGAGATGCTCCGCTATATCAAGCACCTCGAGTCCAAGGATCTCTCCCTCGCCCATTCGATGATTCCCCTTGGATCCTGCACCATGAAGCTCAACGCTACTACCGAGATGATCCCTGTCTCCTGGCCCGAATTCTCCCAGATCCATCCCTTCATGCCCACTGAGAACGCCAAGGGCTACATCCAGATGATTGATGATCTGGAGCAACAATTGGCCGAGATCACTGGCATGGCTGAGGTCACTGTCCAGCCTAACTCTGGTGCCCAGGGTGAGTTCGCTGGTTTGCGCGTCATCAAGAAGTACCAGGAGGCTACTGGCGATGGCAAGCGTAACGTGTGCCTGATCCCCGTCTCTGCTCACGGTACCAACCCTGCCTCGGCTGCCATGGCTGGTATGCGTGTTGTCACTATCAAGTGTGATACCAAGACCGGTAACTTGGATCTGGCTGATCTCAAGGCCAAGTGTGAGAAGCACAAGGACGATCTTGCTGCCTTCATGATCACCTACCCCAGTACCTTCGGTGTTTATGAGCCTGGTGCCAAGGAGGCCATTCGTCTCGTCCACGAGCACGGTGGTCAGGTCTACATGGACGGTGCCAACATGAACGCCCAGATCGGTCTCTGCTCTCCTGGCGAGATTGGCGCTGACGTCTGCCACTTGAACCTGCACAAGACCTTCTGTATTCCCCACGGTGGTGGTGGTCCCGGTGTTGGTCCCATCGGTGTCGCCGAGCATCTCCGACCTTTCCTGCCCTCTCACCCAGCCAACGACTATCTCCAGACCAAGCGCGGCGAGACCTCCTCCCCTCCTATCTCCGCCGCTCCCTGGGGTAGCGCCAGCATCCTGCCCATCACCTTCAACTACATTAACATGATGGGAGACCGTGGTCTTACACACGCCACCAAGATCACCCTCTTGAACGCGAACTACATACTCGCTCGCTTGAAGCCCCACTACCCAATCCTCTACACCAACGAGAACGGCCGCTGCGCTCACGAGTTCATTCTCGATCTGCGCGGTTTCAAGGAAACTGCCGGTATTGAAGCTATCGATGTCGCCAAGCGTCTGCAAGATTACGGCTTCCACGCCCCAACCATGTCCTGGCCCGTATCCAACACTCTGATGATTGAACCCACAGAGTCTGAGAACAAGGCCGAGCTGGACCGTTTCTGCGACGCTTTGATTTCCATCCGTCAAGAGATCGCCGACGTCGAGGCCGGCAAGCAGCCGCGCGAGGGTAATGTTCTCAAGAACTCCCCTCACACGCAGCGTGACCTGCTAGCCAACGAGTGGTCCCGTTCATACACCCGCGAGACTGCCGCTTACCCTCTTCCATGGCTTTTGGAGAAGAAGTTCTGGCCCAGCGTTACCCGTGTCGATGATGGTAAGTTATCCTTTAACTCCCAACCCATTTTTCTTTTGAGTAGATACTAATTCCTTCTAGCATTCGGTGACCAAAACCTCTTCTGCACTTGTGGACCCGTCGAGGACTCTGAATAGATATATGATACCCATGTGTTTCTAGACTCTACTCAGAACGAGTCTTAGAGCTAGAGTGATTGTTTTTTTTTTGTGCCTGGTGCAGGTTTCTTTCGATGTATACATTCAACATATCTCCTTTTTGCATTATGATTATGACGAGCTTGAAAAGCGAGACTCTTTCAACATCTTTATTTGTGGGCGGTTTTTTGTAAATAGGTAATTCATTCTAGAATTTTTCTCTGTTATATTGGTACCTTTGGTACTCTTTTGTAGAGGCGCGTCATCTTTTGAAAGATTTAGAGTCGCTGGGGTTTATTGGAGCATCTGTGTATGTTCATTGCTCTGTACCTACCTAGCCCTTGTCCAGTAATGAATTGGGGTTAAGCTAGCTGATGCTTCCTTCAATTATACTATGTAGACTTCCTCGCTAACAAACTATCATGTCCTTAATCCAACGAACCAGTATGTTTGAATCTCACAATGATTAGATATTACTGTATAATGATACCTACCACTGAATTTCTTCAAGAACTACGAAATGTATACAACATGCTTCAAAGATGAACTATACATCAGAAATTCTCACAATTTATTCTTGTATCGTGCCCGAACTTTCTATGTTGATACCCACGAGTGATGGTCTGTAAATGATTCATTCTGAGTATTTGGATTTACTACTGCATGTGCTACTGGGGGCTTTGTAATTAGTGGAATTTAACCAGAACATCGTATTATGAGAATTGTGATGGCTATTCCAAGAGACTAATAAGTCTTTAGCCTCTACTTCTTTCTAGTAAAAGATGACTGAAAGAGCATGGGCATGCTAACACCTGTTAACTGGCAGTTAACAGGTGTTAATACGCATTCTACTCTCTGGTGGTTCTAAGGAGATATGTATATAGGTATATACATTCCCCCGTGATTGTTCCCCCATCTAGTACAATTCATTGTGAGACAAAGTGCCAGCCAAAGTAGTCAGATCAAATGAAATCCAATAAAGACCTCTCCAATGATATTAATCATGATATCCATGATATTCCCGGGATAATTAATCACGAGTTCAATTGTAAGCGGACGAGTGTAATTTCTCGCCCGCCTGCAAACCCGCAATTTTCTTATCAACAGGAATATTACAATACAATACGTAAACAACCCCACATACACACCAATTTAAAAGGAACTGATAACGTAATTAATGTAAATGTATGTAATAGAAGTCGGCAGCAGCCGATCCCCGCCACCAACTCTGCCCTGTTGATCTTTTACAACTACAACCTAGAAAGAATTTGAGTGCCCACTCAAATTGTTGAGTTCTTCGATGCAAGGGAGTGCGGAGAATATTATCGAATTCAGAAGGAATAACCTTGATAATACAACCCTGGACTCCGAACACTGGGAGATTGGGAGATTGTCCTGTTTCATCCAGAAGTCTCATTACATTATCTAGCGACGGTGCCGCCACTTTCATGAGCTTTGACCCTTAGAACGAAGATATATCAGAGACTCGGTCCTGTCACTTGGTGGAGATAGATTGTCTTTCTTTTGTGACTTTTTCTACTTACGGGTGTTCCATATTGAGGGGATTCTTAGTCGAAATCACCCCGCATTCTCGATATCATAGCGCGTCACGTTGAGCGTTCATCTTACAGCTTGAACTTGAAGTTCTGAGGACATTGAGAGATTGAATTTAGTCACATTGCATCTGTTCTGAGAATAGAGAATTCAATATGATGAAAGAATTTGAATTCACTGTCTACCGAGGCACTTTTATACAGCTTGCTCGTTTGCCCGACTCAGATTCAACCTCGTCACCAGCGAAACCTGAACTACAGCGCCAGAAAGGTGTGCTTTGGGTCTCGGCTGAGAGTGGTCGGATCAAGGGATTTGATTGGAAAGCTCAAGATGACGAGTCATTTTATGCTTTCATGAGTCGACATGGTTGGGTCGATGTTGATGGGAAGACGAATGGTAATCTGGGTGGTGCGACGAAGGTAAAGATCGTCGAGGCTCGTGAGGATAGAAATGAGTTTTTCTTTCCTGGTTTCATTGGTACGTATCATTTCTCATATGTTGACATCCTGAGTCGTTGCTAGTACTGATATTACCAGATACCCATATTCATGCACCGCAATACCCCAATGCAGGTCTCTTTGGTTCATCCACTTTGCTAGATTGGCTAGAAACCTACACTTTCCCTGTAGAATCAGGATTCGGCACTCAACCAACCATTAACGGAAAAAGTCACGATCAAAATCCAACAGATGCACCGGAATCTGCACTACACATTTATGACCAGGTTGTTTCACGAACACTTTCCCACGGTACAACCTGCGCATCGTATTTCGCAACAATTCACGTCTCAGCAACGAATGCTCTGGCAGCTATTTGTCATGAACGCGGTCAACGAGCATTCATCGGTCGAGTTTGCATGGATAATCCCGATTTCTGCCCTGAATATTACAAGGACCTTTCAGCCGAAGACTCATTATCCGCAACGAAGGATACAATTCAATATATTCATACTCTAGATCCGAAGGGCACTCTTGTCAAACCTATTGTTACGCCTCGATTCGCGCCAACTTGTTCCAGGCCTTCACTTACCTCGCTGGGTCAATTAGCTGCTAGTTATAACCCTCCACTGCACATCCAGACGCATATTGCAGAGAACAAGAATGAAGTGGCTCTTGTAAAAGAGCTATTCCCAGAGGCAGATAGTTACGCCGCTGTCTACGATCAGCATAACCTGCTTACGCCACGAACTATCCTCGCACACGCAGTCCATCTTTCGAAGGAGGAGAGAAGTCTTGTTAAAGCGCGTGATGCAAAGATATCACACTGTCCCGCCTCGAATTCTGCACTGGGATCCGGAATTGCTCCAGTCCGTGACTATATCGATGAGGGAATTACCGTCGGTCTGGGCACAGACGTTAGTGGTGGATATAGTCCTTCCATATTGGAGGCTGCTAGACAAGCATGTCTAGCTTCAAGACTTCTGGGCCACACGAAAGATTTCATCGAGTATCATTCTCATGCTGGACATGGAAAACAGCACGTTGAAGGAAGAGAGAAACTATCTGTCGCCGAAAGCTTGTACCTTGCTACTCGGGGTGGAGCTGCTGTCGTCAATATGGAGAATGATATTGGTGGATTTGAGATTGGGATGGTATGGGATGCGCAGTTGATTCAGCTTGGATCTGTGAGGATGTCTGGTTCATCTCCGCTTTCTTCGACGGTGAATATGAACGGAACACCTTCTACTAGTTTGATTCAGTCTGGACCGGTTGGGAATGTGGATTTGTTTGGGACGGAATCTTGGGAGGAAATGGTCCAGAAATGGGTTTGGAGTGGTGATGATCGGAATGTCAAGGCTGTTTGGGTGGGTGGGAGAATGGTTCATTGGAGAGGGTAGATTTCGTTTTTGTATACATATCGTCGAGGACATAGGCATACATAGTACAATTTTTCAGAATCTTCGCAATGTCATAGCAGAGCCCGTATTCTAAGCATTTCCAAACGCTTGTTGGTATATGCACGCGGATCATGATACAGGTGATATACATCCATGTATTACTGGCGCAGAGTTAGACAGTGTCCCATCTCTGTCAAATTAGTCTACTTGAATGTGTGAATGCGGCTTCACTTAGGCAATGCGCTTCAAATCGGTATTTGGCTTCTTCCAATTGGGTAGCTGATAGTAATAAAGGACCCATAATGCGCACATAAATATGAATACCTGTTGCTCGTAGAATCATCTCAAATCCTCCGCAACATTCAAACGCCCACTCGCATTGAATAATCAGAAGTTGCAGTATGCAAAATACATCCACGGGTGACGAACTCCCTCTTCATCGACTGGATCCAGAAATTTCGGCAAATATTTCGTCCACCATTCATCCTGAATAACACCGCGAGTGAAATTTTTATACCCCTGTATCTCGACGTTGTCACTTATCAGCACCTGAAGCCCCCAAGGCCTGCCAACATATCGTGCTTTGCAATAGTCCCAGTATGCTGGATACCAGCCAGACTGAGCCCAGTCAATGACCGCTGCTACTTTCGGATTGGGACCGGGCGTTAGAAGAATATTTGGGGGGCAAAAGTCGTTATGGGTGAAGACTATGGGCACCTCGGGATTGGTCTCAATCTTGCAGACTTCTTGTAGCTGCTGGACGGCATTGTCTCCATAGAAAGGTCCCGCTAGTTTCGGCTTTGAGTAAAAGTGGATATCAGTGAGTGGCCTCCTGCCGTAATTCCCTGCAATAGAATTGTTAGAGGACAGAATCATTCATACAACAATCAAACGCAAACACATACCGATGTAGCAACCTTCCTGATCTTGCTCCAAGACTCTCCACGCTGTGGTCATGCCTCGGAGTTCTTCGCAGACAGCCAGTCTCTCGTCCTCGCTTAGGTCAAGCCATCTGTCTTCCAAGGTGTCACCCTCCATCAAAGCCATATAGATAAATCCTTGGATTCCATCCTTCGCCCAGCCAAACACCTCGGGAATCGGGACTTGACCTTGTAGTTGCTCGCGGATTTTCAGCTGGGTCTGGAACTCAGAGTACGTCACATTCTCCCCCCATTTGATAATCAGCCCCAAAGAAAATATGATGACTGGATCAGTGCGGAATGATTTTTCGGAGTATCTTGAGCCTGATTCTATGCTAATTGCTCTGACTTCTTGCGCGGATGGGAGCGCAGCAGCTCGACCCTCTTTGAAGAAGCTGGACTCGGGCAATATCTCTATCTCTCCTTGATTGACTGAGCACTCTGCGTCCTTGCATAAACTTGGAGTATCGTTGGACGCCATTTTTATCGCAAAAGCAAAGTGTGGAGAATTGAGTGTGGAGTGATGAAGCAGATTGAAGATGATCGACATGAGGCTCAACTACATCGCTTACAAACCCGATCAGGTGACATAAACAATGCAGCCATCAGACTTTTGCAATTGAATATTCCCATTCATCAGCTTGTCTATTGAGAATTTCATTCTATTGAATGAATCATTGATAGCTTGATAGTGTGGGTAAACAAAAGTGCCGCCTGGAGTATCTTGTTGGGATCTCATTGACGAACTAGCTGAATATTCAGTGGATGTACCGATAATGTATACACGATGATGAATGCAACACCAGATACGATTGCAAGTTGTAATGTCAATATTTCTTGATTTTGAAGCTGATGACTACTCCTAGGTAGAAGAATCGATTCTGAGAAGCGATTGAAACAGAGCATACAAAAGTAATAGAGAAAGAAGCAACAAAAACGAGATACAAGGGATACATCTAGACAATAGTAGTACTATCTAGTAGACGATATACTCAGGACATCTATGAGACTAGGTAGTATCTACTAGACACAGCTAGTAGCTATGCCTCAGTTGATCCACGATAACCTTATTGGAGTACTTACACGGCTAGTCTTCTCGATTGTCTTTGTACCCAAGAACCTACCATAGCAATGGAACTTGTTTCTGCAACATGAACTTTCCTAGAATCCATAATAGTTATGAATAATGCAAATTTTAAGGTAGCTGCTAGTTATTATGCCATGGTCAGCCTAGTTAATTGTTATTCATTGGACTGGCTACTCCCCGGACAATGCTAAATCAGTATTAATGATTGAGAAATATTTTTTCTGACTTGATTTTGTTCATCATCATCAATTGCCTCGCTGAAACACCCCAAGCAACCAAAGCAGAATACAATTCTTCGCATACTTGAACTATTCATATTAGCTGTTGCCTTGAATGCACATATTGTCAAATAATCAGTTATTATTCACTTTTAGTTTTAAACTTAGCTACCATTCACCTGTTTTCCTCGAGCATAGTATCTATAAGAATCATTTTCTAGTCACTTTTTTCTCTTGATTGCAGTCTCACCAAGTATTGATCTGCTACATCATTATGTTTTGGCCTCGATCCAACGTTCCCAGAGCTCATACCTCTTCATGGCCTCGACCACCAAATACTCCTTTCCCGGGACCTCAAGGCGCTTTCGCACTGTGGCTTTATATATATCCCAATCCACCTACTCACGATCACTGGGCCTACTTCATCCCCTCCCACGACAAGCCTGATGTCGGTGTTCTTCTGCAAGTCACTGGAAGCATGCGCCACGGATTCGAATTCCAAGCCAAACAAAACTTCGATCTCAAGATGACTGTCAACCTCCCTGAACAGATTAGACTTGCGTGGATTGATGGGAAGTACATCAATGAACGAGCGATGCTTAATGATGGCAAATACCAGAAACATAATATACCTGTAACTGAATTTGAGAGGATCCTTTGCGCGGCAGATCCCCCTGGCCCAATTGCCAATCCAGAGCACATCATGGTAAGTCAATTTCTTCTCAATCCAGTCAACATTTTATCAATCGTTTAATATATTTGCTAACGATATCAGATCCCCCATCTCAGAAGCAGAATGCCTGTTAGGGACTGCCAGACATGGATTATCGAGTCTGCAGAGGAACTCTTAGCGGAAGGTATCATCGGACAGGACGTTATGAATTATCTTCGAGCCATGCAGCAACACTAAAATTCTTATTTCTACGGTAGATTCGGAAGTTTTGTCTTTTCTTTTTTACGTACCAGGCCACTGCCCTTTTTCTGTTTCTTCTAACTTTCTTTTGTTTCTTTCTGATTCTCAATTATGTCCTACTTTTCCTTCTGTTCTACCTTGATCTTATCTCGATCTTATGGTTAGAGACTCAGAAAGAGCCTTGGGCTCTTTAGTGACCCATGAAAAGTTTAGCTAAGTTCAATATCAAGAACTCCACTCTTCCCATGTCAGCTCAGGCGATCTGGTACTAAATATTTTACTGCAATATGGCAGGTGGAGCAGTATGAATTACCTGCCAGTTCTATGGTAGATTCTTGGATAGAACGGACCTCGAAAGACATCTCGAAAGTCAATTCCAAACCAAATCATTAGTACTAGAACAAAGGCAGAATGAAATAGGTATAATCTAATTGTGGCTTCAAGAGTATTCAAAGCCATGCCTCGTTCATCAACAATGGGGGTCGCCTGGCGCTGACACTTTGAGAATGTGTGATTTTGGATCTGATCCCAGATAAGCCAAGCTCGAACGCAATAAGTGTAAACAAAGATGATTGGCGGCTCCTTTCGTGGGGGGCTATTTTATGTCGCCGACGACGGTCAATTATGAGGCCGATAATTACTCCACTCGGCGCACAGAAACAGGAATGGTCAATGCGCTAAAGCATTTCTTACCATCCACTAGAAAACAAAGGAATAGTGTAGTAGTGTAGAAGGAATCGGGAGTCAGATTACCGTTTCCATTTGTCATTTTAATTTTGTCCCCGAGACTCGGTTCGGAGGATTTGGGACATGCGATACGGTAGAATTGGTCATTCAGGAAAAAGGCTGCTGAATGAATACAGCATAGTATGCTAAGCACTAAATTTCGAAGGATTCACGATACAATTATTTAATCCTGCATCTGCCCTGTCTATGGAATAAATCTCATCCATTCATTTCAACATTGTCTATACAACAATTCTTCTCTTCTCCTCCGCAATCAATATGACGCGTCCAACTCTCGTGATTATTCCAGGCTCTTTCTCGCCGCCAGCCTTATACAACAAGTTCGCTGAGAGTCTCAGATCACTTGGATTTGAAACAGTCCTGGAAGGCCTGCAATCTGCTATCCGAAAGGAGCCAGCTCCATCCTCGGGAATGTACGACGATGCCGCAGTTTTCCACACCATCATTGAGAAACTTGCCGACGAAGGAAAGGAAATCATCCTACTCCCCCATTCATATGGCGGCGTCGTCGCAAATGAGAGTGCCAAGGGTCTTCTCAAGAAGGACAGAGAAAAGGCTGGAAAGTCGGGTGGTGTCATTCAGCTTGTTAATATCACTACCGTCACCCCTCCCGTAGGCGAAACTACCTATGACCAGGCTGCGGACCTGGGATTCGATAAAGTCCCCATCGAGGTAGGCGAATCTACAACACCTGTTTCTTATACAAAATCCCTGACTATACTAGGGCGAATATATGGTTATAGGCGAGGAGGCCATGGCCAAGGCAAACTACAATGACGTTTCTTGGGCCGAGGCACAAGAATTGGCGAAAGGTCACAGTAATCATTCAGCAAAGAGCTTCAGAGACCCTCTTACTTATGCCGCTTACGCGCAAGTTCCAGTGGCATGGATTTTTACGGAGCAAGACTTGACGCTTCCTCCGGATTACCAAAGGAAGTCTATTGATCTGATTGAGAAGGAGAGTGGGAACAAGGTCCGTGTTTTCAATATGGATACAGGCCATTGTGTTACTGCGACTCGACCAAAGGACCTGGCCAACCTGATCAAGGAGATTGTGAGCAATTGATGGTGCTTTGGCTTTGCAAGTCTGATAATGGGGCCATGTCTTTCACAATTCAATACGCTTGTATGATATTCGCTAGTTACATAGATGGTGGGATGTGGATGAAATGCTAGAAATTATATTTAAATCATTCATTAGATCAAAAAGCTTCCCACTAAACCTGACTCAATCACTGGAAAAGTTCAACACAGTCGAAGATCTAGATGACTATAGTTAATTTTTGTTCATTAAAAGCTACGAAGCGCTACTCACGAAGTTGGGGCTGAGATATGTGTCTCCTGAGCTACCGGAGATGACAGAGATGGTGATCTGATTCCGGTTAGTATGTTATATCAAATTGTGCCCTGTTTAACTGCTCACGTACCGTGTTTTCTCCCGCGACGATGGTTCCACTTGGAATGGAAACATCGTATACTTCGCCATATCCGCGATAAGCACCCCTAGTCACACCACGAGAGTTGAGATTTGTGGGTGCCGATGGGGCACTACCACTATAGCTGTTAATCTTTTCTCATTATTAGTATAGCTCGGAATCTTCAGAGTAAGGGATTTTGTTCTCACGGTTGCTTGCGGACGACCACCGGCAAATGAAAGCGTAGTTCCGATTCTCAAGGTTGCAGCGCCAGTCTGAGAAGATGTAGCAGTGAATTTGATGGTAATTGGGGAGTTGACCGATTTGAAGATTGCCATCGGGAACTGAGAAGTCTGAGAACTACCAACAGTGTATGTACCGGGGCTCCAGGATGACATTCGGCTGTCGGATGGGTGCATGCGAAGTTGCTTGTCGGCATTGAGGAATCCAGTCGGTCTACATTTAGTGGTTAGTTGTATTCAATAGCCGGAGTGGAGGTATCTCTTACTGTCCATCCCAATCTCCAATCTTGAAAATAGTCGTTCCGGTAGTGACCGATCCAGAGATACTCTTGGAAGTCGTCGAGCCAGCTGCGACGGTGACCGAGGATTTCGCAACCTGGTATTCTCCCTGATAGTAGACCATGGTGTATGTACCAGGCTTCATGGCGGGCGAAGTGAACTTTCCACCGGAGGCAGTGTATGTCCAGTACTGAGCGGCATCATTGTACCAGTGGATCACCCAGTCGAAAGAGGAATCAGCTCCAGATGCAGTTCCAGAAACATATCCACGACCAGATGTAGCCACGTAGCCCTTGATGTCGAGATCAGCGAAGAAAGAAGTGTCGATGTCTGTACCAGGGGTACCGCTACGGCTGAAGTACATCATGTATGGACCGTGAAGACCTTGACGGTAGCTCTCGGTTGTGACATGGCCAGAGTTCTATTTGGTTAGTATGTATGATTGGATTTTGGGAGCGGTTGTCATACCATGTACCAGTAGAGAGCGTTGTAGGAGCCACCGTTGTTAGAGTTGATGTCCCTGGAAATGTCAGTGGATAGTTGTGATTTTCCAGTTTCAGTTGACTCACCGATGGAAGGGTCCGCCAGCAGACGTCTCATACTGAGGTATGATCATGCAAACACGATGAGCACTACCGGAAATGCCTTTTTTGGGTTAGGATTACTCTTGTGTGGGTAGAAATATACTCACAGTGTCTCTTATCATCAATGAAACGCTCGCTTGAGTAGAATTTGCTTCGAGTTTCGCCGTCAACTAAGAACTACCAGCAGTTAGTATCACCAAATTCCAGCAACAATCCTAGTAGAATACTCACCACATCCGATCCTTCAACAACTGATCCGCCCCCGGTCGTCGACACATCACCGAATGGCTCTTCATTAGGGAGGAGATCCGAGTTCAACCGGGCGATGTATCGCAATTCGCCGATTGAGGGTTCTCGTCAAAGTCAGCTTGGTCGAGCAAAGCCTGCAGTATTTGCCACTCACCAGCTGTAGTATAAGTTGCCATGTAGATAATGGGGTCTCCACTATGAACAACATAGTAGTGAGTCAAAGTGTCCGTTGCACAGGTCACCTTGATGTAGTCGCCTAGAATAATCAGTTTTCCATCACGATTATAGAAGAGGGTAATGCAAACTTACCACTCTGCGTCGCACTAACTGTTGCGCTTCCCAGACCAGATCCTATATGCGAACCAGTCGACTGATACTGAAGCTCCGATCCATAGTAGACAATGGATGTTATATCACAGCTGGTACGGGAGACAGTGAATTTCAATGGATTCGACGATCCAGCGTCAACCACATAAGAGCCACTGTTAGTGGTGAGTCCAAATGCAGCATTAGCTACTCTAGCACAAAGTGCCAAAGCAGCAACTCCCAAAGCCCGGGAGAACATTGCGATACGATGTTCTGGAAGTAATGTCGTGATATTTTCCCTTTCCTCACTTGAGCTACTTATATACTGACACCAAGAAATAGCGCTACACTTGAAACCGTCTACTCTGAACGGTGGAGATTTAGTACTAGCGATACTCCGGCCCTGTATTCTCTTCGGAGATCATTCTGCATTGGAATCAAGTTCCACCAATCTAGTTACATCATCTTGAGTCGGAATGGGTGTTTACGGCAGTTCATATCCCCTTTTGTCACGGTAAGTACTAGCGGATGATTTTATTAGAATGGCAATATTCCGTATCCAATTCCCATTTATCCGAACATTTTTAGACCACCTTATTCTACTCCGGTTTTCTGCAGACTCTTCGCAAGAGGCTTGCCAAGAACCCCTTAATTCAACGTGGGAGTTGGCTGTTTCAAGGGACCGGCGATGGGAATTGGGTACGACATGGCAGTGCAAGTGGAGAATCCCGACTGACAGCTAAGAATACCTTTCTTTGTCCAAGGACCTTCCAGGATGATTTATCTTGTTATGTCTAGTATTGAACTACCACTCGGACTGCTTTATCGCGACTGACCGAGTCCAATTCAATCTTCATCCTGACTCCTCGCTAATACCATTGCCAAGGCTTTTGCGGGGTGCATGCAGTCTATCAGCTTGTTTCACTGGTGGATGATTCTTTCACTAGCCTGACTCGTGCAAAACCTCATGATCTTATGTAAAATCTCTCTTTCTGAGAAACTTGAGGGCTGATCCAAGTAAAGCATTTTTCTTACCAACCCTGACAACTACTTCGTTCGAATATAAATTTTCAAATCAAATGACGAGTTTATTATCTGTCTGTCTGATAGTGACTTGGTGGTATATTATAGCTTTCCTCAAGAGAGATTTTATCTTATTATTTATACAGAAAGAGGGTTTTGTCAAGCCATCACATGGCTTGACAAAACCTAAGGAGTATAGTCAAAGAAAACCTCTAGTAGAATTGGAGTTCTAATAATGCACGACCATAGGAGATGTACTCCGAAGGGGTGATAAAGCAAGTGCGCACTAAGATGAGCCCAGAGAGCCTCTCCATATTGGATAGACTCGTAGACTATATTGAAGAAGGGAAATTGAGTTCCAGTTAGCCAAGGCTGGATCTGTAGGTCCCATTGCAGCGAATAACTTGCATACTAGCAATTAAAGACTTGAGTGTCCATGCCCATTTCTAGAACTTACCACTATAACCTGTACTCTAGGAATTCATGGTCCTCAGACGCCCAAGGTCATTGATGCTGTAGGGTTTAGTCCTGCACCTGGACAACTTCGAGTTCTTTTGAAGATCAATTTCATCCCGATTTCAATCATTATGTAGTCGGCCGAGGTGTTATAAATTCTAGTTGATAAACAATACCATTACAAATATTCCCTTTTGTTGTGCCTTAGCAAACCCATCTACCAATGTTTGCTGGGCTTTGTCTCAGCCAAAAAATGTGATCTCGTTAATAAACACTGTTTCTATTCGTTGATCATGCTACTTCTACTTCTGCGAGCCTTGCCAAGTCGTCAGCTTTCATCCGGGGTTTGCTTCTCTAGGTTGTACATGACACTCATGCAGGTTGCTCTGCACTGTGGATACCATTTGCTCTGGTGGCTGGCATTAAGCTTACATCCCCTCTTCTCGCAGGCGATGTAACAGAAATATCTTGCCTTGGCCTGATGGGTCGCCTGAAATATGCCTTCAAGTAGTCAGTTCATTGAATGTCGTACCACCTAAGTACTACTTTTTTCACACGCAGCATTCTTGCCCTCGTGTCGGGATTCATGCAGGCGATGTTCTCGTGTACTGAATACCAACAAATTCGTGTATCGACAATGGGTTGACTAATGCTTACTGGGATCTACATTGCCAAGGCATAGGCGTAGACCAAGCCTCATACAACTACGCTGCAGATCATTGTCGGCTATCGGGTCGCCACAGAACACCTAACTGTGATAAAGATGGGATATGTGCCAATTGCTGCATTAGCTACATTCTCGTGATGTACGGCCTCCTACAATTTCCCCACACTCCACTCAATCATAAGCTGTCCCTTCGAGACCCTGAATCCTTCACGTGTGCTTACTTGCATCTTCACATCTGAAGATCACGGGCAATGCATGGAACGATTCATATCACCTATTTCAGCATCAGGCCTCCCAAGATGTGCAGCAAACCATCTGACTCTGCAGGATTGCCAAGGTGATCCTCCTTCCTCGCAAGCAAACTGGCAGAACAGTGTCATCAATACCGGGGCTACGGCGCGAGACTCGAGTGTATAAATACCTCTTCATGGTACGCCCAATTCTCGACTCTTCATCTACAATCATCTCTTGTCATCATCTTTCACTTGTGTGATCTCAATCCAAACGACCAAGTATGTACTGTGGATTCTCTGCAAAAGGTTTCTACTAACTCCCACAGCCTCCCAAAATGAAGTATATGTTCTTGATCGCCTCTTTCCTCGGCCTCGCTCTGGCCGCCGGCAACTGCCCTGATTTCCCCAAGTGCCATTGTCCTGGAGATCTCTGCAGAATCGGTAGCGGAACCCCCGGTGACGGTGTTTGTTGTGAAGGCAAGAAATGCACAAAGCAATCTGGCAGCCAGAACTGGGTAAGTCCTCTCTTGAAATTATTCTAAGTTGTAATACTAACATTTCAATTGTAGTACTGCAGATAAGGTGTCTTCTCAAAGCACCACTAATGGTAGTAGTGTTGTGTTCCAACTAGGGAAACAGCTTCAGAGCACGCTGCTAGTCACTACATGTGCCCGTTGGGATCGGGTCTCGCCAATGGTAGAATATACACACTCATTTCTATATTCTCTTGAATTCGATTCTCATTTCAATACCCTTGAGTTTCTCAATATTAGTAGCTATTACCGAGCTGTAGCCATGCAACAGTCTCACCCTGGGGAGAGGAAAAGCTTTCGTAAGACTGATCGCGATGAACGATCTCTGTTTCGCGTGAGCAGGGGTCATTATTGTCGAGGGAGATCCCGTGTTGCGCTAACATGATGGCACGGGGCGGCGGAAATTCCAATTTGATTCACACGATGGTGGTGTAGATCGACAGGCGTTAGACATTAATCGTCTTCAAGCAGGATATGCTCTATCAGACCACGAAAGCTGACGCGTGCAGTGTTAACAGAAGTTAACCGTCCGTCAAAAAAAGGGGTATCAGTGACTTGAAAAGGGAGCAAGTTGGGTCCGAAATTTTGAATGTGTGACGATCATTTACACAGGTTTTCCGCAATATCGCCCAATATCGAGCGACTTCTGAAAATACAGATGGAAATAATATATTTTGGCGTTTGGCAATAATATATAACATCCGAACATTTCTCCCACGGACACTTGCACTGCAAGAGACCGCCCGATCTCGGGGAGAGGTTAGGTCTTCCCAGTGTCAAAAACCTATGAGAAATATAGAAAGTTTGAAGTCAATGTCACCACTTGGACTCTTCCTTTGTTTGGACGACAATGAATTTCAATATAAACCAATCCAAATACTATTTGGATATTGTGGCCTTTAGGAGATTTCAGGCCGTTTTCTATATTTTCCACACAGGCTCTGGAATAATACATAGTATATCCCCAATTGCATGGAATTGATAGCAGAGGATGGAAGTAATATTTGTGATAGGTCATATTTCTAGGATGTTCAATTTAAATGCAATTGCTCAAACATTCACAGCAACACCTCATCTGGTCAGTTGTTTTATCGCATACTTGCTATCGCATTTACCCCTGCAACATCATGTTGTACAGTCGAAGATGTTGTATGCTTCAGTGGACGTTTATTGGTGCACCTTAACAAATCTTACTACTACGAGGATATCTTTAAGGCATATCTCAAGAGCTGGATTTTCTTGATGATCGAAAAATGGCCCCCATTTTCAATAACTGGTCGACAACGAAGCGCCCTGTAGTCACCTGACTGAAAGCTGCAGGGATCTTCATCACTCAGCTGAGCGTTTACCAGCCCCTATACAACTTTCATGAACACAGCTGCGGCATGCTACATAGGTTGCAACCATGGCATCATCTACGTTCCACGGTGAAAACTATGGAACGCAGATTGGGAACAACTACGGCTCTATCATAGCGGACTTTCGGAGTAGGTTTTATGGGATATCCATGAGGCTGAGCTGAAGCTAACACCATTCACCTGTAAAGCATATGGCAGTGGAGATACTGATCGGATCTGTTTTCAAACCCTTGGTTGTCCAGACTCTCGTGCTGTGAAAGACAATTTGAAGAAAGCTAAGGATAAATTACTCCATCAGTCTTTTGAGTGGGTCCTCCAGAATTCACAATATCTCAGTTGGCGAGATGGAAATGATGTCTGTTTGCTCTGGATCAAGGGTGGTGCTGGGAAAGGTAAAACAATGATGTCGATTGGACTTATTGAAGTACTCTCCCAAGAACAAGATATGGGAAAATCGGCTGTTGTGACCTATTCCTTTTGCCAAAACGCTGATAACGAGTTGAATACTATTGCATCGGTCATTAAGGGGTTGATCTTCAGATTGATCAGCCAGCGAGAGGATGTGAAAGAGTCTTTACGGCGTCGATGGGATTCTAAGAACAACCGTTTTATCGAAGATGTCAAATCATGGCGAGCTCTGTGGAGCATTTTTCTAGAGATGCTTGACCGTTGTGACTGCTCAAGAATATACATTATCGTGGATGCCCTTGACGAGTGTCAAGATGAGGACCACGATATGGATGACTTTTTGAAGTCAATCGTTCGAAACGGAGCTGATCGCCCGGCCAAAGTCAAGTGGATATTGACGAGTCGACCACTTGACATTGCGGAGCGTCATCTAGTTGCTGGACATGAACGTATGCAAGTCAGCCTAGAGCTTAACTCAGAATGTGTATCTGATGCCGTGGAATATTATATCTCTTATAGAGTGGAAGAGCTCAGCCTTCTTCAAAGATACGGAGAAAGAATGAAGCGAGAGGTACAGATTGAACTTACAGAAAAAGCTGAAGGTACATTCTTATGGGTCAGTCTGGTTTGCAGAAGACTGGAAAGCGTCTGTCGAGACGAAGTGTTGTCAACGATCCAAAGTTTGCCCAGAGGTCTGCCTTCCTTCTACAAGAAAGTATTAAGTCAGCTCAGCACAGGGGAGTCAGATATCGTACAAAAATGCATAAGACTTCTCAAAGTGATGATGCTGGTATACCGACCTCTCAATTTGGCGGAAGTTGGTAGTGTGACTGGACTGACTGACGAAGAGGACTTTATCAAAGTATTGGTCCATCGATGTGCTTCATTGATCAATCTGCAAGGAGACTACATTCATTTTGTACATCAGTCCGCTCGAGATTACCTGGCAGGTGGAAATGGAAAGTCTGCCCTTGAACTGTACGAACAATTTGGACAAGATGAAATTGTACAAAGTTGTTTATCACATATGTCTCAACGGCTCAAGGTTAATATAATGGATCTACCGCGACCTGATTCAACCAGACAATGTTTATCAAAAAAGCAAAACGAGAAAGGAAATACTGTACTGACTAGTTTATCTTACGCATCTTATTTCTGGGTGGCCCATCTCTGGATGGCACAAGAAGGGAATACAATAGAGCCTGTGACGGAACAGCATATGTTTGCTGACGGCGGTGCAGTGATTACATTTCTCCATGCAAAATTACTGGAATGGATGGAGTGTCTCAGCCTGTTAGGGCTGCTGTCAAGAGCCATAGGAGTGTTGGAAACATTAAAAACCACAGCAAGGGTCAGTACTTAAAAATGCATGGCAGAGTTCGTTGCTGACAATCTCGCTACAGAACCATCCATCAGTGTTAAAGATTGTGGAAGACGCTATACGTTTCTTGCGTCGCCATCTTAACAATATAACATTCTGGCCATTGCAAATCTATAGCTCTGCTATCATTTTTAGTCCTGAGTCAAGCATTGTCAGGAGAGCAAATATCGATAAAATCCCCTCATGGCTGGTCAAAATTCCCATTATCGAACACAACTGGGCGTCCCTAGTTCAGACAATAGGAACCCACTCGAGGAGACCAAGGGCTTTGGCGTTCTCGCCAGACGGCAAATATATAGGTTCTGGCTCTGATGACAGAACTATCAACCTTTGGGATACGGCCACCGGTGACCTTTGTAAGACTCTGGCGAATCATTCAGGTCCAGTGAGGAGTGTCGCGTTCTCACCGGACGGCAAGCTAATCGCTTCAGGGTCTGATGACAGCACTATCAGACTTTGGGATACCACGACTGGTGAACTTTCTAAAACACTGACTGTTCATTCTGCCCGTGTAAAGACTGTGGCATTCTCACCGGACGGCAAGAAGATCGTATTCGGCTTCGGATCCAGCTCCTATCACAAAAGAATCAGAGGTTGGAATTCCACAATGGCTGAAATTCGGAGACTGTTAGTAGGCCCTGTCAAAAATGCATTCCGGACGCATGGCAAAGAGATCCAATCTAGCTCTTGTGAGAAAAATATCCAAATTTGGGATATCACAACAGGTGAAATTCAACAGACACTCGCGGGCCATTCAGCCTCGGTGAAGAGCGTGGCCTTCTCACCGGACGGCAAACAGATAGTATCTGGGTCATTTGACAGAATGATCAAGCTTTGGGATGCTACAACAGGTGAACTTCAAAAAACCTTGGTCGGCCACTCATTCCCGGTCAATAGTGTCGCATTCTCACCGGACTCCAGGCAGATCGCATCTGGCTCTATCGACGACACTATCAAAGTTTGGGACACCAAAACTGGTGAGCTACAGAAGACATTGAAAGGCCATACACGTCCGGTCAATACAGTGGCATTTTCACCGGACGGGAAACATATTGTATCTGGCTCTCGTGATGCCACTATCAATCTCTGGGATACTATAACTGGTGATATTCGAAAAACCCTGGCAACCCGCGGCGATCCAGTGAGACATTGGCAATTGCTTTGGTCTGAAGAGGTCTGGGCCTTGGCATTCTCACCAGATGGCAAACAGATCGTATCGTCTTCTTCTGAGCGCACCATTAAGCTTTGGGATACAACGAGTGACGATCAAAAGATACCAGCAAGCCACTCGGGGTCTGTATCGTGCATGGCCTTCTCACCAAACGGCAAGGAGATTGCATCTGCCTGTATTGAAGGAACCAACACTATCAAACTTTGGGATGCCACGACAGGTGACCTTAAGAAGACATTGCCTGGCATTCATGTATACCTGAGAGCCCCTGCATATGCTTTCCGCGCTTTTATTACTGGGGTGCTCAGATATGGGGCTGGTCTGCAGCCACAACAAGGTTTTAGCATAATAAACCGGTGGATATGCTATGAGGAAATTCCAATTCTTCTTCTACCGCTTGATTTTCATCCAACATGGCAGGATGTACTGGGCGATCAAGTTGCTTTTGGATTTCGAAATGGGAGGGTTTTGATCTTTGGCATTGACCGCAGTCGATTGCAGTCAATACTGACCGGGGGCTCTGAAGACCTAATATCTTTTACTTAATTTAGAAAGTATATACTGAAGACCTTGTAATATCAATCTGGACCAGGAACCGGATCAATGTCTACTTCAACATCGTTGTAGGCTGCTCGGGTATCTGTTTCGCCAATTATAGAGGCATTCCACTCCGGGAGGGATTTCATTCACTTGAAACAAGACCCAGTGTGTTTTTCCGCTTGGCTGAAGCCGGCTGGGCCTGCTCTGGTGAAGTTGGATGAAAGGGAGAAGTGGAGGATGCTAAAGAGATTTCCTGTTTGGGCGATGTCCAGTCGTGCCTGCCAAAATCGGACAATCTTCCAATTTTCAAAACAGGAAGTCACGATAGTAAACACAAACAACAGAAAGGAAAGAGCGATCATCCCATGCTGCACCTTCCTTGTTTACATGCAATTAGAATTAGGGCAAGCTCAGTCACACTTTGTTGTTTACATCAAAGAGGAACTGCATTGCCTTTCTGGATAAGGAACTATAGATTCATCATCCTTGAATCGCTATGTTGAATGATTACAATGGTTCTTGTTTCAACTGTGTATCACATTTTGTCGTGGTTTTATGCGATCAGTCGGCATAGTGTTGATAGTTGTACATCCCCTGGTTTGTCAAAGAGCAAAAAGAGAAAAAAGAAACTGGAGAAAGGTTGAAAGGGAATGTCAAATTCTATTTTCTAAATGTCCACAATTGGATATATTGACTTTTCAATTACCATCAACGTGAAAAATGTTAGTTAGCGAGACTCCATGGCTGCTATCTCGGAAAAGAAAAGCGACTTGCCGGAGATCATCTCTATCACAGCATTCACTTCGATGCATAATCTACCAAACTTGAAAGCAAATTGACAAAAAGACAGGGAAAGGAATTCAACCAAATACGCCATAATAAAGAATAGATAGCCTAGTACAGATATTGTGACTGGCTAATCTATAATTTTGCACATCCGCAGCTCTCAAATTACTCAGCTTCACATGCGGATAATCCCTTTCAATTTTTGCGATCCTTTGGTCAATAATTTGATTTCTCACTAATTCCCGGAACCATCCCGAATTCCACAATATAATCAACGGCTCACACCCGTTGCAAATGTCAGCCGCGGCCGTTGCCCACGGGGCAATAGTATTCCGGGGACCCAGGGAAGAAGCAGAAGAACAATGGAATGATCTCACTACCTCCACTTTCCCCTCAAACAGCTATTTCGTTGGTCGGAGACAAGCGATCAGCGCGCCAATCGGGGACATCCGATGGTGTGCCTTTCATCGAGCGAGGACTAGCGAGGTTGATCATCCATTCACATTCCGTGAAGCGACCCTAGACCCATCCAAGTGCTTGGTATCTCGATATACACGTGCATTTGGACCGAGGATAACCATCTGTTGCTGATCTTGAGCATCAAATAGAATGGTCTTGATTTCCGGTTACTTCAGCTCTCCACTGCATCCTTGAGTCCTTATAGACCAGGAACCAGCACTACATCGCCCACTGCCTATCCGTTATCTTATTATCTTACACTCCCTGTCGTACAGATATTCCCCGGTCGGAATATTGCATGACAAGATGTTACTCAGCCCCGCGGTCCAACTAGCTGGCGTGCTATCCGCACTCTTCCTTGTCGTGCGATACATCGCAAACGCCCATCGTCACTATCAACAATCCAAGGCTTTACACTGCGAGAATCCCGCTGAAGGATCATCCGCATTTTTCGGAATCCCCGCATTTCTACGTCTGAGTAAAGCCGTGCGCGAGAAAAGATGGATCGATTACCTTGCCGATCAATTCGACATTCACGGAACTACATTCAGACAGCGATTTCTGTCGCGGCGATTAATCACCACCATTGAACCAGAGAATATCAAGGCTATCCTCGCTACGCAATTCAAGGATTTCTGCCTTGGCACCCGACACGAGCAATTTGATCCGTTGCTCGGTGATGGTATCTTTACTCTCGATGGAGCGGGATGGTCGCATGCCCGAGGGATGTTGAGACCTCAATTCGCCAGAGACCAGGTATCATCCAAAATCTTAGTCACAAGTTGAGTATGAACGATGCTGACGATTTAGGTTGCTGATCTGTCCATGTTGGATGATCACATCTCCCATCTAATCGATCTAATCCCCAAAGATCGAAGCGCATTCGATATTCAACGCCTCTTCTTCCTGCTGACCCTCGACTCAGCAACTCATTTCCTCTTCGGGGAATCAGTAGGCTGCATGCTCCCACCATCACAAACAACCGGCGTTCTCGAGAAATCCGCCGTCCGCAACGCACAAGGATTTGCCGATGCTTTCACCACCGCACAAGATTATCTCGCTGCGCGGTCGCGTGCACAGGGTCTATACTGGCTGGTTAATCCGAAGGAATTCCGCGAAGCGAATCGTCGCGTCCACGAAGTCGTTGATCACTACGTTAACGTTGCGCTTGAGAGAAAGCGAAATCCAGATTCTAAGCAGGGTGATGGTCGATATATCTTCCTTGAAGCATTGGCTGCGGAAACGGATGATCCAAAGATGTTGCGTGACAATATGCTGAATATTCTTCTTGCCGGTCGCGATACAACGGCCAGTCTGCTTAGTTCGACATTTTTCTATCTTTCTCAGCATCCATCCGTCTGGGCTCGTCTACGTCAGGAAATCGTCAATGAATTTGGCGATATTAAGAGTCCCAATGGTGAAATTACTCAAACGAGACTGAAGGACTTGAAATATCTCCGCTATGTCCTGAATGAAGTTCTGAGACTGCAGCCCCCTGTCCCTGTGAATTTCCGTGTCGCGACGAAGGATACGTCTCTACCTGTTGGCGGAGGCCCGGATAAGCGCTCGCCTATTTATGTACGAAAGGGACAGATCGTCGCTTACAATGTGTTCGCCATGCATCGTCGAAAGGATTACTGGGGTCGCGATGCACGAACTTTCCGTCCGGAGAGATGGGAGGAGAATGCGAAGCATGGATGGGAATATCTTCCCTTCAATGGAGGTCCTCGGATCTGCCTTGGTCGTAAGTACTGAATATGAGTCAGTATGTGACCTGATGCTAACTGTTTCCAGAACAATATGCCCTTACAGAGGCGAGCTATACCGTTGTTCGACTGATGCAACATTTTGATACGGTTGAGAATGCGGACCCAAGTCCGCGCCAGGAACCGATTAAGAATTCGAATTTGACGATGATGCATGATCGTGGTGTGCCGGTGAAGCTATACGCTTCGGACAAGATCTAATTAACTACGCTTTGATGATTTTATGTAAAGAAAGCTTTCTAATGAATGTTTTTGTTGTCCTTATCAATGCCGCTGTGGCTTTATTTCATTTCAACTCTGCATCTACCAATAACAATACACTGCAAGACATCATTATAGCTAGAAGTACACGGAGGATAAACTGCTCAGACCAAAGGCAAGATCCATTCCTCTGGAAGCGAGAACAAGCAAATCGCCATCCCACACAGTATATGCGTGTTTAAACTACACGACAGCGAGGAAATGACGATCCTGGGTGAGACGAGCGACGATCAAAAAGACGGATCCGAGAAGAAGGGAGACGCCGGAGAAAAGCGCAATGGAAAGCCATCCATGCTTCGCTACCAAAGCACCACTGATCGGAATATTGGCCATTGCACTATAGCGTTGTTAGTCAGTACAGAATGAGATTGGGGAGAGGTGGATCATACGATAGGGCAGTTGCTCCAACTACAGATCCAATAGCAAGGCCCATGGTGGTCGGAGTAGCAACTTGTGCGGCGCAAGCTTGCTGAAGAGAAAGGATGCCCTGGGGGAGTCAGTCATTGGAGTACTAAAGATAGAAGAGGCAGAGTACATACACCTGATGCGAAACCATATGCAGCAGCCCAGATAACCAAGCCGGCAACAGAAGTCACCTTGGTCCAGCACATAGCCGTGATGGCAGCGAAGATGTTGGCAAGAATGATCAAGTTGAACCGACCGTATTTATCAGCTAGTACACCGGGGATGACCCGGCCGAAGAAGGAAGATCCGTTGACGATGGAAATGGTGTAGAAAGCCAGAGTCGAGGAGAAGCCCTTGCTAATGGCGTAACTGGTGGTGTAGAAGAATGGGGAGAACATTCCGAAGTAGGTGAAGAATAGACCGAGACACAGGCAGGCCATGGCGGGTTTCTTGAATAGAGCGATTGCTTGGGTCTTCATACTGGCATCCTTTGGAGGGAGCTTTTCGCGAGCTGCCTCGTCGCTGAGCTCTTTACGTGTACTCCTTGAGTCTTTTGGAGTATGCCCCCCCATGTCAGACTGACTAGTTCCTATATGATGAGACTCCACCGGGGATGGAGAAGAAGGTGCCGGGGTAGGTAGAATGACGACAGCGCAAGGAACAGCAAAGAGAGGAATCATTACGAAACCGACAATACGCATGGTCCATGGGAAACCAAGCTTCGGATTCTTGAGCATCTGGTCAATGGCAATGGGCCATATAATACCACCAAGAGAAGATCCACCCATAACAATACCGATCGCAGCAGCTCTATTTCTTGCATTTACACTTTTCGCGACTAGAGCAAGCATCGGCCAGGAGACCAGAGACATAGAGATACCGAGTAACACGCCCTGTGCGAGAATGAATTGCCAGAACTCTTTGCAAAGAGATATCATCATGAGGCTGAATACCATTCCCAGAGCGCCGATGCAGGTTAGCAGCTGGATCAGTGTGTTAGTATATGACCAAGGTACAGGTTGGGTTGAGTGTCAGGTATAGCAAGAATGCACCTTTGGACCAAACGCATCCATCATAGCACCTGCAATTGGCGAAGAGCCGAAAAGGAATAGAATAGCGATGGCACCGAGCCAGCCGATTGTTGATTGGTTCCCGTTGGCGAGGTAGAGACCATTATGGTGTTTATCGGCGGCGTAGACCTCTTCGAAGACGCCGAAGGAGTTCATGAAGCCGACAGTACAGAATAAACTGCTAGATGCACCGATTATGACCAACCAAGCGCGTCGACTGGCAATGCGAGTTTGTTAGGTACATTGCACCTGGAGATAGAAGAGAATCACAAACGTACTTGGACTGGGCGGGAACAGATGTGGTGGCCATTGTTCAACATGTATGTGTATACGAGAAGGTAAGATTAGTTGCAGTCTAATCCGATTTAAGAAAAATCAGGTGTGAAGGAGAGGAAAAGATTAGTGGGAATTTTAACGATTAAAACAAGAGATTAAACAATGAGAATATAGAGAGAATTTCCTTTTTGGGAATCGCTCGGAGAGTCCGGGCAGATCTGCCCGGACTCTCCGGCCCACTTTTTATCCATCTTAATCATCCGTTTCTTCTCTGAACTTCTCGACTCTATATTCTACTCGGGTCACAATTCGGTACTCTTCCTCAACCATCCCTTCTTGCCCTTCAATTTCTCTACTATTCGCAGGTCACTTGTCACCTCTCCTTTTTGTTTGAAGAGTCACATGACTAGTCACCTCTTCTTCCCTCATGGCCCTTACCTCACCTTTCTCCTCTTCATATCATCATCTTCTTTCTTTCCGTGTGGCTTAGCCTACTTAAAGCCTACTGCTAGTGCATAAACTTTTCAATGCAACTTTCACTACTCTCTTTTTCTTCTCTTTCACCACTCTCATGTTTGTTATCACCCTTCTTCCAAGATGAAGCGCAAACTCGAGAGCCCATCTGCACCTCCACCATCTCCCAAGGGCTACCGGCGACAGGACCCTGTATCTTGTGAATTCTGCCGCAAAAAGAAGCTAAAGTGTGATCGCAACCATCCCTGTGGGAGCTGCTCCGCCCGAAGGCTGTCTTGTAGCTATGGTATCTATGGCCTGGCGGCCAGTCCCAGTGAGCAGCAAAACATCGGCACGGGACGTTCACCAAACTTGACATCCTCCACATCTTCCATGACACAGACTCCTCGAAAGAAGACGAGAGTTCCACCAAACCCGAGGAATGACTCTCTTACGACGGCAGACTGGCTGGAAACGATCGTCATGGGCCATCGAGTACCCAGTGTCATACCAATTCCTCTACGAAATGACATCACCCAGAACCGTGCGAATCAACCAGAATCAGGCCAAGCAACTATATCAGGCAATCTTTTGACTCTCGTTCGTGATGGGAATTTTCCTTCTCGTCAGAATCCCGCTACGATTCACCTGCTTTCTCTATTGCCATCGGAGCCCGAAGCTCTTGGCATGCTATCCTACTATTTTAACCATCTCGATTATCAGTACCATCTGATCGTAGCTCATCGGACTGAGCGAGACATCCTGACTATCTACGAGAGCGTGTCCAATAGCCAGCCGATCAACCCCGGCCACCTTGCCTTGCTCTTCAGCATCATTGCATCGGCAATTTTCTATCAACTACTTCCGACCGAGCCGGTTGACATCGCCGACAGATGCAGTGGAGAAGCCGCCTTTCTTGCAGGTGCTGCGCTCATCCAGGCAAACTACATCGCCTATCCAACTCTCGAAGGTCTCCAGGCCACTATGATCATCAGTCATCATCTTTCCTGTCTCACATTCAGTCCTACAATCAGCCCGTTTTTCATTCACGGGTCATTGATCAACCAAGCCCAGAGTCTCGGTCTACACGTGTTGGATAGCGCCTCGCAAATCGAAGAGAGGAAGGCAAATGGGTATGACAGGGCAGAAGTTGAGCTGAAGCGAAGATTATGGTGGGACCTTGCATCTTACGATTGGTACGTACCCCCCTTCAATGAGGTCTCTATCACCTACTAACTGGTTCTAGGTTAATTGGATTTCTCAGTGGACCCCAGCAATGGACATACCGTATCCAACCCAGCCATATGAACGTCTGGCGACCGCTCAATATCGAAGACGACGATATCGAGACGTGCGATACTGCGCAGCCAATGTCAGATCCGACCTGTATGTCGTATGCGCATCATCGACTCCGACTGGCCGAGGTATGCAGACAGATCGTCGACCAAATCGGCCCAGAGCATCTCCAAGGCGCAGATGTCCCATACGAGAAAATCCTGGACCTAGATCGAAAGCTCCACAGCGCACACGCCGAGCTACCAGTCTTTTTCCGCTATGATCAACATTCACGCCGAGAGTTCAGCGAGCTCTATCGTGAACGACCCATGCTTGCCTGGCAACGTGCCTTCATCCAACAAGGATACCACTCGCGACTGTGTCGTCTCCACCGCCAATATTTCGTTCGGGGTGCTCGAGATCCAAGATATTCCTACTCCCATGTGGTCTCATTACAATCTGCTCGGAAGGTATTAGAGGTGAAGCGGATCATGGATGAGGAGGAGCCTCTGTTCGCTCCGAATAGTTCCTTCTTCTGGGCGGTCATGCATCATGTTTTCATGGCTGCTGTGACACTTCTTATCGATGTATGCTTCAACTGGGATGATATTCTAGCTGAGAAGCGGAAGGAAGAGGTTCTAGAGGCATGTCGAATGCTCAGCCGTGCGCAGCAGACATCATCGATTGCTCGAGAAGGTATCAATGCCATGATGGGGATTCTACGAAAACATTGGAAGCAGGAACGACAGCTTCCTCCTCTACAGGAATCGATGAACCCAGAGGCAGCTTTCTATTCGTCGATTTTCCCAGTGCCATCGGGTATGCAGGCCGCCAAAAGTCTTTATGTTTCTTCTGAACAAGACTTGTCCGCTCCTACGCATTCCTTCGATTCTGCGAACCCAGCAGCTGATATTCCACTGGAAGATCTTTGGTCAGAGATGCTGAACAATAGTGCTCACTCGGGATTGAATACGCCGGAATGGATGGATATGTTGACCGAGTTGAACAATACTACCGGCATTTGCGAGTAGGTGTGACTTCGTGCCAGCGTGCTGGCAGCCATGTACATTATCCGGGGATGGTTTGTATCTTACGATTTTCAATGTTCCATTATTACTTCAATTTGATCTAGGCATTTTATTTGCCATTGCTTCTACTAAATTTCCAACCAGCACAATTTACCCAAGCTGTCTCTGTTAACTGTCGATCTCTTTTTACAGCCTCGTCGATGAGGCTCTGCTTATTTTATCACATGATGTTTACTGCCCGCAGCCATTTTTATATCTTCGAGGCTGCTCAATAGACATCTTGAATTCACCACAGTCCAAAGCAAGGTTGCTTTTGTCTTTCAACAAATTCATCTTAATGAGAAACCTCTTTTCTCTTTACCCTGACCACCATAGAATGGACCCAAATAAAGAGCCTCTTCCTTCAAATACAATCACCAACCCAAACATCCACTCCATCACCGACCGCATCAAATCCGACGAAATCAAGCGAATCGTCGTGCTGACAGGAGCTGGCATCAGTACATCAGCAGGAATTCCAGACTTCCGTTCACCAGGCAAAGGCCTCTACGACCGTCTCGCACCACTCAAACTCCCATACCCAGAAGCAATTTTCCACATAAGTTACTTCACTCACCCGAACTCTTCTACGGACTCGCTCGTGCTCGTCACACAGGAAATCTCAAACCAACCATGCCCCACGCATTCCTTGCTCTCCTCACGAAGAAACATCTGCTTCATTCCTGTTTACTCAGAATATCGACGGTCCGGAAGAAACTGCTGGGGTGCCCGCGGGAAAGGCCCTATGGACTCACGGTAATTGGAAGAGTCAGCATTGTTCGAAATGCAATGCTTTCTATCCGGTCCATCTTATGAAGAAGGCCATTGCTACGGGTGATGTTCCTTATTGTTTGGTCGAAGGATGAAATGCACCAGTCAAACCTGATGTGGTATTATTCGGCCAAGCTCTTCCAGCCAGTACGATGAAAAACTGAGTTTAATTGATGAGGCGGATCTACTAATTGTCATGAGAACAAGCTTGAAAGTCGCACCTTTTTCTTCACTCCCTTCTGCAGTACCTCGAGGCATTCCTCGTCTTTTGATTAATTTGGATCATGCTGGGGATATGGGGAGTCGGGACGAAGATGGAGCCCGAAACTTTGCGGATATAGTAGGTTGGAGAGAGGAATTGGAAAGTATCTGGCGGGATGCTGTTGCAAGATGTATACCTGTCAATGAAGAGTTTCAAGATGGACCGAATATCGATGAGTGCATTGCGAAGATGGCGTCACAGATGGATGCTAAATTGGGCATCTCCAAGGGGCATAAGAACATGTTGGAGCATCATCTGAACGATAAATTTGCACAGATGATAGGCAAGTCTAACAGGAGTCCTACTAATTAGCCATTACGATAATGCCACCTTTACTTCTCATAGTGTTAAACATGAAGTTGTCTCGCCACAGCGCCACATCGAATGGTATACTACTGATCCAATGATGCCATCATGATGGCAACTCTGACATTCAAATACTAACATGACACACCAGCATTCCTTCTTTTAACTACCAAAAACCTCAACAAATCCCTTCATTTGAGAAAGATCCACTCAATGCACCCGCAAAATGGTCTGCCACAAGGAAAACGACCTCCCACACATCCACCGACACATCACAACCCACAGCACAGAAGGCGAGGCAGTATTCGTATCCCACGCCCAAATCCCCTCATATATGCCCTCAACGCCAAGTGGAACCGACGGGGAAATCGCCCTCCTTTACGCAACAACCTCGAGCCCATCAACGATAGCCGACGAGGCAGACGTAGCAATGTATGACGAATTCCTCCACCAGCCACCAGGCATCACGATCGAGAACGGAACCGTCTTCCGAATGATTGATTTGCGACCTGGAAAAGCCACACCGATGCATAGGACTGTGAGTCTGGACTATGGAATTGTATTGGAGGGATGTGTGGATCTTGTTCTTGATTCGGGGGATGTTAGAAGGTTGGGACGTGGTGATGTTGTGGTTCAGCGAGGGACGGCTCATTCGTTTAGAAATGTTGATGGGAAAAAATGGTGTAGGTTGTTATTTGTCTTCTTGCCGGCTGAGAAATTAGTTATTAAGGGGAGGGAGCTTGAAGCTGAGGTTTATGATGAGGGGTTTGATGGTGAGTGATTTGCCTATTGGTCCTGGTAATAACACAGTCCTTGTCCTTGAGGTGTTTATATCTTATGGATATTAGTATCTCTGTCCGGGTGTAAAATTAATAGATGCTCAAACTTGTATTCTCACTAGCAGAAGTAGTAACTTGGAAGTCTGGCGTTGTAGAGTCAGGATTAAGAAGTCATATTCATCACTGGTGATTTTGAGATCCAATTCATTATGAGACTTAAGTCTTATTTACTCTCATAAATCTTAGACCTGATGCTTGTTGCATTTGGAAATCACTGAAACTCACACATGGAGATCTAGAGCTTAGAATTCGTTGGTTTATTCCTGTCGGAATTTTAAGGCTGGTTATATTGCGATCTGTTGATTCAATTCACCAACTGATGAACTACAATGAAAGTTCCATCAGCAACCACAGACTTCCAGCTTGTCCGATTATATCCCAGGTCTCCTCAATTTCAAGTCGATATGTATTCCAAGCGCTGTCACTGGAAGTCCCAATAGTATGTATACCGGCAAAACTATTTATGATATTTGCACATTCCTTGCCCTTCGCAACTTATGGACCAAATCTTATCCGGAAAATGCAGCGGTAAGATGCGAAGTATATTCCAGATGTGTAGATATCTTTGCAGTTTCTTTCCGATTAAGAGAAAAAAAAGACCAGCCTTGTGCAAAAGACTCTGCATGCATTTAATTCTCATGCACGTCGCGGCCTTTTGAAAAAAAAAAAAGAAATAACATGGCTACTTATAGAATACCTTTGACCTGTATGACCAGGATGAAATGTTGGTAATCCAATTCATATCACCCCATTGAACATAGTAGCTTATCAACAAACAAGGACAGTCCCACTGTCCTTGTTTGTTGATACGTAGGTTCCCAAAATAATGACCCTTATGATATCTCCGCACCTAAAATTAGAATGTGTACATACAACTACAAGCACGTGGGAAGTGAAGACGAAATAGGATGCTTAGGCGTTGATGGAAGCTAAGATTTACGTGAGTCGATAAGATGAAGCTTGCTGTAACTCATGGTCGTCAAGCGTATTCACTGAAGCAGATGCATGTGTCTTGAACTCCATCGGCCGATGAGAGAGGCTGGTGATAATGAAGCAGTGACGATTTGGGAATTTTCCATGCTTTAGGTTGAACTTATATACATCAAGTTCCTTGACTCAAATTCATGGCATTACCATTTCCTTAGATACATGAGAACTATAATACAAACCCCTCCGCCAATACCTTTGAGTGATACCTAAATGTGACCCACGAGAACACCTGGTCTCGTGGGTCAAGATGATTATATTGTGACGTGGTCACAATACAAGTTTGACGTCTCCATATACTTCCGCTTCTCCTTTCGCTCATTTCTATTTCCCGATTGGGAAGTTCCCAGGGTTCCTATTCCTCCACGAGATCACTGAACCATAGAACCAAATTACACTTTAACTCTCCCTAACAATAATCCAAAATAAGATATCATAAACTATGACTTTTTTTAAATATTCTATCTTCAACACAACTATTCTCATGTCCATTCAGTTACCTGAATTACTTCAGTCTTGACGTGTATCAATATGAGCGAAAGCCCCACGGCCCTACGTTGGGGTCTCAATCTTGATCTCCATTTCCCATCAATACCCAGCACGCCAGTTCTAAAATATGAAACCTCTGAATCGATGCCAGGATATCCGACCCCGGCCGAGCAAACACCAAATATTTCCCTCGGCATGGTCAACAACGAGACGACCTTCTCTATAACAAGAAACACGATAATCTGCGGCTATGACAATTCTCCAAAGATTGCTGTCGAGTGTATTTCGATTACCTCTGAGACAAATCCCGCGGGTCGTCCAAATGCCAGAGTCGTTTTTGAAGTACTCTATCGAGGCCAGAACGCTATCGCAAAGTGCTGGGCGCCATCAAGATATAGCGAGTACGTTTCAACCTCCGAGTTCCGAGCGTGTTCCACCCTTTAAACTGACAAGTTTATAGGTATATCACCGAAACATCCATATACGAGAAATTGGCAGAGTATCAAGGCGGTGATCGACAGGATTGCTTCGCAGCTTGCTACTTCAGTGGACAAATTCTGTGTTCAAGTGTCTTCCCCGAGGGCTATATCATGATATTCGAGAGAAGACCTGGCGTTCTCGCCTCAACTGTATTCGATGAGTTGACTTCAGATGAACAATTTGCTCTGATCATGAAACTTCGTCAAGGGATAATATTCTTTTCAGAGTGCGGTGTCACTATCGGGTGCCATGATCCCTTGAAAAGCCTTCTTCTTAATAGGGGATCTGGGTTGATCACCATGGTTGATTTCGTATCCCTGACTGAAGCGGGTGGCCTGGAGGTGCCAGTTTGCATAGAATGAGCTGTGAGCAGAGATTTCAGAGGCAATGGAGTGTTGGTATTGGAAAATGAGCTTTCTTCCATGTGGCTTATATTGTACGAACAAATCTTTATTTATGTGAAAAGGGCTAAATGTTTGGGGAAAGTCGTGGGAATCGCAAGAGGCAAGTTTGCGTTGACCTGCAAATTTGAATTTGTCTGTGGATATTTTGCAAATTCTATATAAGGGAGTTGCTATTCCAGTATACTCGCTGTTCTCAGCAAAACTTGAGTGCGTGGATAGATCTCAGAGCAATTCCCTGTCCCACCGCGCTCAATAGACGCAATCGGTGCAGTGGACAAGTCTTGTTAGAAGAATCACTGCTTTTTCAACTATCTTCCTTACTTGTATCATTCCTTCTCCCAATTGAGATTAAATGGATAACTGTGTATGACCCCTATTTCTTTTCGCTTGAAATATCCAGGTCGGTATTGAATTGTATCTCCGATATCTTGCTATCTACTTGGTTGGCTACTGTTTATGATGACTGAGATTCTATATGATTAGGTAGGAGAATCTGAAGAATTTGATTAGATGTACCCGTTAGATTAGGAAGGATAATGGTCCGAATAATGTAAAAGGTGGTTCTTCTAACAGCACTCGCCGACTGCACCGATTTTGCCTATTGAGTGCCGTACATGTTGCATCTCAGACTAGATCAAGATTTGCTTTTAGTAAATTTTCCGCCATTTTCGTTGGTCATCGACGATGCAATAAGCAATATACAGTGCCTGAACTTCATCAGCTGTAGCTGACTCCACGATTTTCGTGATCATCTCGGATTTTGGGATGTCAAGGGGATGATATGAAGATCCCAACATGTCTGCTGCGAGCTTGAGTGGACTTTGTGAGTCCCCACGTTCTGGGTGAGGCCTTTGGGAAGACGGTAAGCATTCTGGTGTTGGGACTGGGGAGTGAAGCCCAGTGGTCTCAGTGGGTAAGGGCAAAGAAGCTTTGGACGACGGCATCGACCAAGGTGGCCAGTCCGGGGGCTTATCAGTTCGGATCTGACCTGGCTGAACCAAAGTCATCGAGTCTAGGCCTTGGGACGATGCTCGAAAATGCGCCCAAGCAGGGACGCTAGACTCCGTCCTGCACGACTGTGGAGAAATTTCCATGATTGAGTTTGCTGATTTTGAACCGTCTTACTTCGGATATCGTGGCAAATAGAAATAATTCTCCTCCCATGTATCCTTTCGATTGTTATCATCATTCGCAAAAAGCTCATCAGGAGCAAAATCCGTTTCCTGTGGTGGAATTCGCTGCTTGCTAAAGTTCGCACAGGATAGCTTGAAGTAGGGGACCTGATGCATCGGCGTAAGCTGGGGAGCGTCGGGGGTGAGATCAATAACAAGGTCATTCCAGTCTGTACCGAAATTTGTGTCGCATCCTCGATGCCGACCTCGCCTTGTCGAAAGGGGATTTTCTGGGTTTTGATGCTTCGTCAGCTCCACTTCGAACATTCCAGCCTCTAAAGGGAAGATATCTGTTGGTGCTAGCACAATGCCAGCCAGGAAATCTGCATCCCCAGAGGGTTGCTTTTCTTCAAGGCCAGACTCCAGCAGCCATCCCGCTCAATGGGCCAACTTTTCTCCGCAAAGAATATGGCTTTTCCGCCAGACTGCGATCCATGCAAGACCATGGGCCCATAGAATAACAGGTTTTCCGGATGGCACTCGGCCTCTGAAAATATGCCCAGTCTGAATGAAGTCGTATGGGTGTCGTCGATTGCGATCTCCGCGACCCAAATATTTCATTGCAAGATAAACGCCTGTATCTGTGAGGCGTGTCTTCTTAGGGAACTCCCATACCGCCAGTCTTGTATCCCCAGCTGCCTCGCTTGGATTGACGAAATTCAGTTCCAGCAAAGGAAGAGCTCGAAATTTCTGTTTGTTCCATACTGGTGGCGGAGACGATATTGACACCTCGAATGAGGTATAAGAGGGCCACGATGTGGTGACATCCGGCAAAGCACGAAATTCCTCCTGATGAAGGCTGGCACATTTCTCTTTCAGAGTGATCAAGTTCATAGCGAGCGAGAATTTTTCCTCAGCTGGCCAAACCATGTTGAGGAAGTCTGGAATGATTGTAGGGGAAGAATAAGCGTGATCCTGGCTTGGTTAGTGATGGTCATTGATACAGAACACCATGAGCACGAAATCACTTACGAGATCTCCTATGGATTTCAAGAATTGAAATTCTCCGGTTGGTTTGACGCAATGAGAAGATGGAATCTTGGAAAGATAAGATGAAAAGATGAGAGAGGAGGAAGAGAAGAATAAGAATGGAAAGCGTTGGTGGCGAGGAGAAAAAGGTACCTATCCTGCTACTTTGACCAGAAGATTACCGACCACATAATAGTATAGTATCAGCTATACAATACATCTGATCTGCAATGTGTGTAACGTAATGTTGAAACTATTTGCTGACGGCTTTTGTCTACAATATATCCCAAAAGATATACTGCCTTCGGTTTTATACTGTGGTAGAAGAAGGTATAAAAAAAGGTAGCAGGAAATATGTCGAGACAATGACGATATAGACCACATTGATACCATATGGCTAATACAGGTTGACAGAATTCATCTTCAGCCCTAAAGCTGGAATTTGACAACAGTGATAGTCTATTTGAGCAACCTAAGTCAATTTCTCCCTCGCCTGTCCAACAAAATCAACAACCGTCTCCCTGAAACTGCGATACTTCACCCCCAATTCATCCGCAACAGTCTTCCCATCAACCCCATATGGCCAAGTAGGCTTTGATCCCGCCTCATAATTCGAAGTGACCTTATCCCTCGACCATTCAAATTCCTCCTTGATGATATCCGCGGCATATTCATACGAGAACGGCTCCAACGCAGCAGGCAGAAATCGTTTCCCACCCGCTTCCGGTCTTAGGAGGGCTTGAACATGCGCCTCTGCCAAATCTCGAGCATCAATCCAGGCTGGAACACGAGCACCAGGTAAAGGGTCAATTCCCGCAGCTACACTCCAAAGCACGGAATTGGACTCATTGAGCTGTTCAATGCTTGGGACTGGGTGGACTATCGGTCCGAAGACCATTGGTGGACACAGAGTGACTAGATCGAAGGGTGGTTTCTCGTTCTTGATGAAGTCCCATGCAGCTAGCTCGGCGAATTTCTTCGATCCTCGGTACGCCTCGACGGAGGTGGATTTTGGGTCTACGGCGACCTCGTAGGTGAGGGGGTTCCAGATCTTCGCGGTGTATGTGAAGTCTGATGGATGTTGGGTGTTGACATCGACAATAGATGCGAACGAGGAGGTCAGTACCATGCGCTTGACTTGAGTCCCGGATTGAGCGGAGGCCTGAAGGATTGATTTGACGCCGTTGATGGCGGGTAGAATCAATTCTTTTTCGTTGTTCGTGGTGTCATAGAAGAAGGGCTGCTGATGTCAGAATATGATGTTCAGAAGAGCGAACAATGGATTTAGCTTACACTTGCAACGTGAATCACTGCATCTATCCCATTCATGACCGAGTCGAAGACGCCAATCTTGGTGAAATCTTCGACGACCACGAAGTCGAGCTTTGAGGCGTATTGAGGGCGTGCTGCCTTCATCTCTTCGCCTTTCTTTGCTGATCTTGTCGAGCCACGGACTTTGAGTCCTTTCGATAAGAGGTTATCGACGACATGTGCGCCGATAAACCCGGTTGCGCCAGTTACCAGAACGTAGCTGGTAGGTTAGTTTCATGTCACGAGTACATCGTTGGAAGAGATCTTACGATGGTGTGTCAACGGTCATCTTTATCAAGCTCAATGGTCACTAGTAGGTTCTTTTGAAGTGTTGTGAAGGAGAGATCCAGCATTACACTGTTCATCATTGTCTACCCCGCGTGGGGGGAGAATAATCTCGGCTTTATGCCGATCCACTCTAGTCTCCATTGGATTTATGTACTGTGTGGGGGTGACATGATGATAATATCGTTCATGGATTTTGCAAAGTCTGCTGTCTTTTAGACTGGAAATGGCTCTATCACGGCATTCTACTAATACAGTTGCTCACAATTATTAATAAAATCTCTTGTTTACTCCGTATGTAGAGGACAACTGGTATTAGATAACAATGACCCAATGACGCAGCCTTCAAAGGATAATGTGGGGTAGCTACATATACTGCTAATAAGCATGCTCTTCACAAATTTCACGACGGCCCGGCTTCAGCCAGTTCAGTAAAGACTGGCCGGGAAAGGAACTAATCGTGGCACCGCTCACTGGTGAACGAGTGAGCTTAACTCACATTCGTCAAAAGCCGTCTGCTACACTGACGTAGTACTAATGGGATTAAAAGACAGGAGAGAAATCTTCAAAACCTGAAGATTTTGGTCTAATACTTACACGGGCTCAATTTGATATATTCGGCGTGATATTCCTGCTCCCCAGGCAAATGGAAGGGACCAACCTTCGCAGTTTTAGTCAAAAATACAATGCGTCATCAGAATGAAGACTCACCTATGGCATAGTCAATTTCATGATTATTAAGATCAAAATAACACCCCAAATGGTAGCAACACATTAAAGCCCTATAACAGCCCAGATCTGCTCCCTGAGCACAAAGAAATCTCGAAAGACAGGACTGGAAAGATAGCGATTATTCCACGCAATCCTCCATTCTCTGCCCTGCTTACCATCAACTGCAACCACATCTTCCACAATAACATAAACTCCAGGACGGAGGGCATCGCCTTTCCGGAGAGACGATATCTGAAAGGGGACTTTAACATGCAACGCCAGCAAAACTTCTGCAATAACCATCTGCCCGGAAACCCAAACAATCAATAGAGAAAGCGGCAACGAAACGATTTGAAGGTTCTCGGTAATAATCCCGCTCGTTATAAGTGCGGTGAGAATGCAGAACATGAAGATGAAGTTCCAGAAGAAATAGTCGAAAGCCCAGCGACTCTGTTGGCCCAATGGACGACAGTCGGAGTCGGTCCGCCACAAGGCCCAGGCACGTATCAAGAAGGCTAATAGAGATACGCCACCCATAATGGAGAGGAATATACTCAATATTATTCTGATCGAAATTGAAGTGGCATAGTGTAGAGCAGAGTAGCCGACGATCGGCAAGATACACGAAGTTAGCACTATCGGCGCCCAGTACAAGGCAATAGGAAGCTTGTGCTTGCTGAGATCAATAGGTAAGCGAGGAATTTGGGGACTTGTGCTGGATTCGTCTTGGTGGTTATTTTGATGATGGTTTGACATGGCAACAGTCACATCCCCAGGAACGAGAAATATCCTCAATATTGTACTTGTATCTATGGTAAATGGGACCCCATCAAGGCACGAAGCCTTATAAAGGTAGTAACAGGCTTTACAGTGTGATTCCAGCGCAGCCATGTTAAGTGAGACGTCATCTCAGTCAAATTGGGGGCCATGATCGTACCTCGGATCGATCGTAATCGACGAATATCAAAGGGAGAACGATCGTAGAAGTAAAGGCCAAGATAATTGCCATCCTTTTGAACTCAATTTCTTTGAAATTACCACGATCGAGCTTGAATCTGCAATCCTGATGCGTCAAGCTGGGAAACAATGCATTTGCATGGAAGCCCTCGAGGGGGCGGTGGGGGTAAACCGCTGGCGAGTCGGGCCGGTCCATTCGGAGATGCTTATTCCTTGAGCCAGGCATCGTCGGTCAGTCACCAATTTGTCGCATTCGAATTTTGAATGGATTTTTAGAGAGCTATTTACTGACCACTTAGAAACACGAGGATAGGTAATCTAGAAGATTAAAGGGTGAAAAATATAGAGTTCCATAATTTAAACATAATATATTTTGAACATGATTTTTTTTCGCAGTACTACTAGCAATAGTATTGCTAGTACACCTAGTAGGAATATTCATTTTCTCCGCTTAAAAAGACTTCAAAATATATCACTTAAGAATACCTATTCTAGGGAAGTGTTGAAGGTCAATTCAAATACGAGCCCTTGACTTCTGGAGAAGACACAATTAAATCTACTCTGGTATTGTTGCCATGCTACCTGAACTAGGTAGTTCGTCTGGTGAATTCCTTAGAGACCTTTTTGTGAAGTGACCATTCGAAAGTTCCATATGGATCTGCTTATTTACAATCGATCTTTAGTAAGAATATTCGTATTTCGGCCTTTTCAAAATTAACGCCGGCGTGAGAATTGAAGAAGACTTGAATTTGTAAGCCAAAGACAGCATCGCCAAGAGAATCAGCCGCACAAATCAAGCTTAATCCCATTTTGAGCCCCGTTTTTTCAGACGAGGCTGTATATAGCAGTCCAATCACTCGCGATCAAATATTCCTCCAGGATTGAATAGCGTCAAGTATTAGAAATTCGAGATTATCAATCAATTTAATCTCACCACAGTCAGAGTATTTTCGGTCGTATCTACAAACTATACTAGTAACTCACGCTACGAGCACAATTGGATATAAATACTCTCAACAACAGCTCATTAAATCACAAGACATCATCAATTCAATTCAATTGCATCTCTGAAGAGCAATCTCAAACCATCTACACAAAATGGACACTCCAATCCGCCGCGTCATCGCTGAACACGATACAAAGGGCAATGCCTCCTTTGTCTCTGACGAATGGTTGACCCCCTATGATCCAACAACTGCTCCGGAATTCACCACCCCAGGACCATCCTCTGGTTTTGGCGTCGTGCAAATCCACCGATCGCGCGGCTTTCCCGCTGATAACATGCGCCAACTGCCAGATCCCCACAAGACCCTTGTACCACTGGCCGATACCAAAGGACCATCTTGTCGAATCCTTGACCTCCCACCCGCTGAATCGGGATGGATGCATCGGACTCTCAGTCTGGATTATTTCGTTGTATTATCTGGGACTGTGGGAATGATTACGGACGGTGGGAAAGAGAAGATACTCAAACCGCATGATGTTGTTGTTTGTCGTGGGACGAATCATGAGTGGGTGAATCGGGGAAAGGACGTTGCTAGGCTTTTTGCTGTTGTTGTGCCTAGTCAGGAGATTATCACAGAGGATGGAGTGAGGCTGGAGAAGACGCCTGCTGGTCCGATTTATGATCCTGAGGAGGAGTGATTCGGCCCAGCATCGTCTGATCAGCAAGATTGTGTCAATTTGCTGTGGGCGTGAATGCCAACTGCTGTATAGGTTCGTAACAATAGTAATACTATTGAATAGTATTAGTATTTATGCGAAGACAACATCGACTTGGACATGCAGCTGATAATGTGAAGACTAAATTGTACTTGGATATTGGCAAAGACCATCGTGGATCTGTTGATCGAGGGTGTCCAGGAATAGAATACATAGCTTACAACCCCAAGCACATACTATGTAAATACACCGGTTTAGTAGAAAGCAGCATATCATAAGGACTCAATTATCTATGACTCTACAACTCCTTAAACCTACCCATACGACTGCCCAGCCCACAGCATAGATGGACAGCATCAACCGGTAACCAACCTATACCCCGGGGGAATACAAGGTGGCCCCAGCTTTTTTATTTAAAGAGCCTACCTACTCGCATCCAGACCAGCAAAATAATCTTCCTCCCTTACCAGATTTGGCCTCCACTTGATTTAAATCCAACCAACTGCGCGACGTTAATGCAGGGGTTAACGGCAAGGGAACTCAGGAACCAACAACCCGGGAGACTGGCAAAATGATAACCCGGTGGCACAGACCTGAATATAATGGTCCAAGCGATGGGGGTCCAAGCTGCGGTCGGAAAAAAAAGAAGTCAAGATATCTGCTTTCGACAGAGAGAAGAACTCAGTCCAGTACTCACAATATCAACAAAACACAACGCAAATATAAAGCTCTCTCATCCTTTACCCTTCCCCAATGCTCATAATTGTCACACCACCGCGTAGCCTCCGGACTGGCCCCGCGTCTTCTCCACACGGCATAACCTCGCACGCGTTCGGTCTGTGCTCCATCTCCATCTCCGTCTTCCCCCGACTTTTCCCCGACACTACTATGTACGGCTACTATGAGAATGGAAACCCGGGGTGTAGAGGCGTATTTCTAGACAATGTAGAAATGCCGAGTGAAAATTTGCGCAGAAGTTGAAACGGTGGGGACGGAGATGGACTGTTCCTTCATCGCCGCGCATAGCCAAGAGCCCGCTATAGTCTGCGAAGGAAGGGATATCATATTTAACTAGTGGCAGATTCGCAAACAGCATCGACAAGGACCTCCTTGGATTATAGAAACTAGCAAGTCTAATTGAACAGAGTTAAATTAGATTGTACCTGCGGATTCAATTCAATTTTATATTGGATTGGCTCATCCGTTCGGGCGAAGAAGTGGCAAACCCCAATTTTGCTCGGCAACCCTCGGCTTCTTTCAATTTTCTGCCCTACTTTCTTCGACTTCACCTCTACGCTTCACTCAACTTCCCTCTAAAACTGCCTGACTGGACTTAATAATTTATACGCATTGTACTATTTTTCGAGTACTCATTTTGATCTGCTGATCTGCTCGCTTCTGACTGCTGATCCACCGCCCCTCTTCCCCAGTCTCCTCCACAATTTGCAGTCGCAAGTCCACAATTGTGGCCATTTGATCACCGGTGGACCTCGTGCTGAAACTCCTTGGTCGAAAGGTTTAATTGTGAACCCCTCAGTCGTTTTTCTCTTCAATTCAGCGCTTGCGTTACTCCTGCATTGCACCTGCGCCTGCACTCCACACTCAACTCTGTCGCTCGCGACCTTGATATTGAACAACCACCCAACTCCATTCGACTCGACTCGACTTGACTCGACTCACACCTCTCATTGCCTCAACTGATACACTTCCTACCCTCCTCATGTCCTACTTTCACGCCTAGGATAATGGCTGCATCCAGCTGCACCTTCTTGACTCGATCGTTCCTCTCAGGGCCTCGCCCTGCCTTCTACCCACCGATATCATAGCAACATTCGCACTTGCACAAACACATCCGCGCCATAGTGTTGCAGTATACAGTCTGAAACTGTAAATAGTCGCCAGCGATAACATGTCCGTCCTCACAGAACCCCCGGATGGCCTCATCGGAGGCTATAAAGGTGGAAACTTCACCGTGCGCATTCTCATGATCGTCTTCTCGTCCATCGCCTTATACAACGCCATTGAACTGTTCATTCTCCTCTTCCTCACTTTTCAGCACTACCATGGCTTATATTTCTGGACATTACTTCTCTCCGTCGTCCTCGGCGTCATCCCACACACCATCGCTTATATCCTCGAATTCTTCGCCCTCGCCCCTCTCTGGCTCTCTCTTACTCTCTCCACAATTGGTTTCTACGTGATGGTCCCGGGCCAATCTGTCGTCCTCTACTCTCGCCTCCACCTCGTCGTTCAAAACCAGAAAATCCTCCGCTTCGTCTTATGGTTAATTATCATCGACGCAATCCTCCTCCTTGTCCCAACCACCGTCCTCACCTTCGCCACCGCATACGTTCAATCGCCCCCTTTCATCCGCGGATACAATGTCATGGAGCGCATGCAATTGGCCTGGTTCTGCGCGCAGGAATTCGTCATCTCCGGCATATACATCGCCGAAACGGTCAAACTACTCAGCCTAATGCCCGAGAAGGATCGACGGAGGAGCAAAATCATGTACGAGTTATTGGCTATTAATTTCGTGATCATCATGTTAGACGTTGCGCTATTGGTCACCGAGTATATCGGCTACTACTCGCTACAAACCACTCTCAAACCAATGGTCTACAGTATAAAGCTGAAGCTGGAATTCGGTGTATTGGGCAAACTAGTCTCTTTAGTGCAGACCCACCGTTCACAACCCACTTCTCTTGAGAACGAAGAGTATCCAGGTTTCGTGGATCCGTCACAATTGACCTCAGACGTTACGCACGCAGCACCCGTCGAGTCCTCGCCCCGAGAACCTCGTGGTAGATTCCGCGGTTGGGGGATGAACATGAATAGTTTCTCTATGGAAAGTCTGCCTATGTCAGAAAGAAGGATTCGTCCTTCAACGCGCGACACGAATAGTCCTCATTTATCATGACCGTACGATGTATATTGATTGATGTATAACTAGTACCATTTCTACATAATTCCAAAACCATATCACATACTACTTTTTCACATTTTCAGTCATCAACTCAGCACTATTAAGGATATTCTCCAACTCCAAGTTCACCAGTATTAGTATATAGAATACTGATCATGAAGGCTCCGCCTCTCTAACTCCCTCCCCAAAAGCGAAACCAGCACTCAACTCCTGCGCCCTCGCCTGAACAGGTTTCCCATCCATAAAAACCCTCATCTCAACAACCTGCAATTCACCAACATCACCCTCCAAATCAAGAATATTAAACTCCCTCACTTTGACCTTAAATTCATCCGTATCCCCCTTGAACATCGTACAACTCGTCGCCTCGAACATAACAGTTCGTTTCATTCGCATCGCTCCGGGGAGCAGGTCATATAGGGTTGTTTTATCAGATGTTCCAATCCCATCACCAGCCATGTCTATACTCGGATCTTCGTTTGCGTTTGAGGTTGCGCTTGTGTTTGCACGGTCTATTCCCGACAAATCAATGTCCCAGGCAATATGAATCTGATGATGAAAGTGCGAAAGATGTCTGCTTCGAATTTCGAGGAGTGGAATTGTGGCATCTGCGGTGCTGGGTGGATTACTTCCAATCAGAATTGGTGCATTCAGTGTGAAGAATGGTGTTAGTGGGCTGGATACTGGATCTAGGGTGTCCAGGGCTGGGAGGAAAGATTTCAGGAATGAGAGGCCTGGTGAGGTTTTTTCGGGGATGGTTTCGTGGGGGCCGTGGTGGATTGTTATTTTTGATTCCATTTTGTTGTGATCGGATTGGGAGTAGCTCCTAGTAGGAGCAAGAGTCTTTTGGTGATGGGGAGGGTGGTTAATGCGTCATGTTAACGTACTACGTATATGGGTGCATTTTTATACAATCAATCTTACTGCACGGATAGACTTTTGCTTCATCAGAGCAGATTCAAATCGGTCATCGGGATGTGTTATCAGTATTCTCTTGATGTTTATGACTCGAACAATCTATGGCTCTCATTTCTTCGAATTTCAAATGTTGTGACTCAACAATGGGAATAACAAGCGTGGAGTGGGAAGCTTTTCTCCACGTGAAGGGAAAGAGGTACAGGCACAGGACACTATCATCTTCCAGTCTGTCGCTAGCTTATGAGACCCCATATTTCTGAGTCAGATTGTTCCACTCGAAAAGCAATCCTTGTTAGTGTCAATGGTTTTGGGATTCAATGAGCAAAATCGGGTGAATCGACCACCAGTAGTGATTCATAGGGAGATGGTATATACAGAAGTAGTACTTAATGGTGATATTCTAATGTTTCAAATTTTCAACGGTGATAACTTTTTTTTTAATCAATAGATTGCTATCTATGTAGTAAAATTTGTACTTCGCTCTCTAAAGATGTGCCACCCGATATCGCGTTGACTAGAAACGCCATGGACAATATCCAGTCATTCCCTTATTTGTTTTCTCGGAATATTGACATATCAGAAAATATACTGTGCAATGTTAGTCCAAATAGCCGAATATCTCCATATTTCCACCCATAATCATCAATATCATCTTTTTATTCGTCCATCATCTGCCGAACCCTAAAAACCCTCATCAAACGGAGCCCCCCGAAGCCCCCTCAAACAAGCTCGAACATCCGAACTAACCACTAGCCAAAAGCTAACAACCTCACTAGTCTACTAAAAATCTAAAATCTGCCGAATCTCCCTCCCGACCACAAAGTAACCCCCACATCCCCAGACCGGGTACGCCCCGGCTGCATAACCGGTGCAAGAATCCGGGGACTAGGTCAAAATCCGGGGATGAGACCAATCCAGTCCAGTATTCCCCGCAAGAAGATTTCTCGCGGGGAAATCAAATCATGACAATTCTCAAAAAACCTACCGAGAACCCATTGGCCATGTAATATTAAGCTTCATTGTTGTGGCGTCTCCCCACTGCGGAAAACTACCGGGTCTATCCATATTGGTAGGTTCAAGCGACTTTGTCCCTGCGTTGTCGGAGGTGGGAGGGAAGTTGACGCCGATGAAGAGATTATTTCAACAGATGGGATGGAAATGCCGCGATTGTATTCCGCGTGGTTTGAAACTAAAATAGCCTTGGAGCGGTGCTATTAATCTTGGAATGATTTCTTTTTCTCTATCAATTATTTTTACTTGCATTTATCATGTCGGAGGGACGTGATTTAGAACATGATCTCAAGCATGATATCGAGCCTGTCCGTCATGATGTTGATATTGGACAGATGCTCGCGGTGGAAGCTACACCTGAAGAAGAGCGAAGGGTTCTTCGAAAACTTGACTTTTAGTAAGTCATGCGTGCAACTACTGAATATGCTACTGCTTGCTGATAATCTCAAAGCCTCATGCCACTAATGGGAATTGCTTATTTCCTTCAATTCCTCGACAAGTTGGCTCTGAGTCAAGCAACGCTTTTCAATTTACGAGAAGACCTGGTATCTTTCACAGCGGAACATTGCCTCTTCAAATCTAATATTCGCAGAATCTACGCGGCTCAAATTATTCATGGACATCTGCTATCTTCTATTTCGGTTATTTCTTCTGGAGTTGGCCGAGTTCATACGTGATCGTGAGACTACCGATTGGGAAGTATCTGGCATGTTCAGTGTACGTTCTCCTTTCACTTCCACCATAATGACATTCTAATATTTGATAGGTTTGTCTGGGGTGGAATTCTAATGTGTCACGCCGCAACAACCAACTTCGCTGGCCTGATGTGTGCTCGTTTCTTCCTCGGTGTCGGTGAAGCTGCCATTGCGCCTGGATTCACTTTACTCACGGGAATGTTCTATAAAAGAGAGGAGCAGCCCATTCGGTATGTCCAATTACAATAGACCAATACACTATCACCTCTCATCATTGCATCTAGACAATCAGCCTGGTTCTTTGGCAATTGCATCGCCGTCCTCGTTGGAGGTCTAATCGCCTATGGCATCGGCAATATCAATACAACAGCCATGGCACATTGGAAGCTTCTCTTCCTAATCCTTGGCGCATTCACCTCTGCGTACGCGATAGTTCTATTTTTCTTTCTTCCCGACGCAGTCGATAAAACAGTCTTCCTAACCGAAAACGAACGAGCCATCGCCATCCAACGCACTATCAAAAATAAGACAGGCATCCTTGATAATGGGAAATTCAAATGGTCACAAGCTGTTCAAGCACTCAAAGATCCTCAAATGTGGTGTCTGGTGTTGAACTCATTAACTTCTAACTTATGCAATGGAGGTATCACGACGGTACGAACCACCACTACCCCTAGGAAGGATTCTCTCTGACTATTTATTATGATAGTTCACATCTATCATCACAGCAGGATTCGGCTTCACAGATCTTAAGGCCCTATTGATGCAAATGCCCCAAGGAGCCGCACAAATAATATTCCTAATCCTAACCTCGCTGGCAGTAACATGGATTCCACATTCCCGGGTTTTAGCACAAATATTCAACACTCTCGTCTCCGTCGTTGGGATGTTATTAATTTGGAAACTCAATCCAGAAGAACAAGTTGGTCGAATGGTTGGATTGAGTATTGGTATCGTTTATGCTATCAATCTGCCTATTTCTTTGAGCATTGTTACGTCCAATGTAGCGGGCTTCTCGAAGAAGAGTGTTGTCAGCTCTTTACTTTTCATTTCTTATTGTGTTGGAAATGTCATTGGGCCTCAGTTCTTTCTTGCTTCAGAGGAACCTTCTTACCCAGTGAGTTATGTCTTGGATATTGACTGGTGTTTTGCCTGTTATTGCTTGATGCTAACTTCTATAGACTGGTATCAAGGCTGCTATGTCCGGTCTCGTGCTGAGCATTTTCTTCTTGATTGTGTTGTATTTTTACTACATCTATGAGAATCGTCGTCGTGATAGGTTATATGGTCGGCCTGAAGAGATCACTATTTCAGCGGAACTGCAAGACGAATTGTCGAATAAGACTGATACGGAGATCGAGAGCTTCCGATACATTCTGTGAAGGTAGCTAGTGAGAGGAGTTGCTATGTTGAGAAATGTACTCATGCATCTGGACAATATAGTCCAGTATTACCATATAAACTCCAACTATCAAATGGTGGCCTAGGAACACAGGGTACCAGTGGTAGTACCTGTAGCCGGCATGTCAGTATAACTTGATAGAAAGCACTATGTACTAATTTATTCGACCATTATATAGCAGGTTTAAAGTAATAGAATACATGAAGGCATAAAGAACATCGTGAGCATGGCACATCGTGACACCCGGAGTTTCTCATAGAAAATCATCAAGAAAAATGAAAAACGGGTATCGTATTTTTGCGAACTAAAAGATGAAACGCCGAAATAAAACCAGACCCTTTTATTCGTGTACATGGGTGGGATGCAAAATGATGAGCAATGTGAGGTAATATCGTGAAGTCAACGTGAGTTGATTTGTGGGGATTGTCGTTTATGGTGCATGGTAGGTTGTTGAAAAGTGAAGAGTGATCATACTGTACTGCACTCCTGTCTGCAGATGTAGTTCGAGTTTGATGAATTGTGGCATTGAGACTGTCGGCGTATAGAGAATAAATTGGAATGAAGAATCGGACACGATCGGTATGGTCTTGGTAATTTCATTTCAACGGTCACACTGGCAATCGAAAGATTCAACGATGGTCAAACCATCCACCAATCTCCCATTGACCAGGCTGATATATTGCGCTCTTTCGTGCTTCAAAATCGGATATACCCTTCAATAGAACATTGACTCGTTCGAAGTTGATAGGCTTCATGAGCCAGCCATCGAATCCAATGTCAATGTACTTCTGTCGTTCGGCCTCGACAAGAGATGCAGAAACCGCAAAGATTGGGATGCGAGCATTCTGTCTGGCCTTCTCAGACATATCGTTAGGAGTTGAATTTGCTTCGTGCTCGCGAATCCTTTGAGTGGCGGTGTATCCATCGACGATTGGCATCTATTCTATTTTCAGTAACAGCGCATTGGAAAAACTGTTGCAACCGGTACTTACTTGGATATCCATCAGCACAAGGTCGAAGTTCTTGCTGTTTGAGGAAAATGCATTCGCGCAGGCTTCTCCATTTCCAGTCAATTCAACTATGTGGCCCAGCTTCGTCAATCTCTTTTGGACAATCTTTGCGTTGATCGGGTCATCCTCTGCAACAAGCACATGTAACAAAAAAGACTGGGCCGGGAGAATAGATGTTGGTGCTGTAGAGGTTGGAGCGGGCGGCGTGGAAATGGTTTCAACGGTACCAGGCGGATCAGCTGGCGTGTAAGGGAAATACGAATGGTCTTCTTGTTGCTGCATTCGCTGCTTGAGTCCGCGCTCAGAGATGCGAAGAGCACCAATGGGGACTCCAGAATCGGTCACATTCTGAGTGCCAGGTGTAGGTGGTGTTTTCATGGGTTGCAGTGTTGACGGGGGAGTATGTGTGACAGTCCCTAGGCTCGCCAAGGGATCCTTTCCGGATGACGACGAGAGCTTTCCGCTACGTGGAGACATCGCAATACCTTGGGAATTTTGGCTTAGGTTAGAGACCGGGGGACTGGTCGGTTGGAATCTGACATGCTTGCTATCAACGCTTCCACTTGGAGACCTGTGGGGGAAAGGAGGTTCTTGCATAGCACTGATGAGTCGATCTGCTTGACTCTTGCCACTGCGAGAACTGTTTCCACTTCTAAGACTCTCGGAACTACGCCGGCGCGCCTCACGGCTGTCGGAGACACCCCGACTTAGAGTGAATTCTCGATCCGAGATCATAGGTGTTGGTGGAACAGAAGCATGTAGAGGGAGATTGGGTGAGGTTATGGGGCCAGAGGAGACGCCCTCTGGCAGTTTAAACTGCAGCGTTATCTTGAAACGACTTCCCTTGCCCTCTTCTGATTTCACGCCAAGTTGACCGTGCATGTTATGGACAATCCTAGCGACCAATGCAAGGCCCAAGCCGAGAACCTGTTTGGTTCCAGCCTGAGACGAATCTTCCGTCTCGTTCTCGGTTTGATTATCAGAATAATAATCTTCATCCGTTGAAACTTGCTCGAGCTCTTGAAACATAGCCTCCAACTTCTCCTTTGACATGCCGCAGCCGGTATCCACAACCATCATCTCGACGGCGACATGGCCCTCTATAGCCTGGGCTGTTGAGGGCCACATTTCCACGGTGACGGCTCCAGACTTGGTCTGTTGAATGGCATTGGATATCAGATTAGAAAATACCTGACGGACGCGCCGTTGATCTCCTAAGACAGTCGGAGGAATACCAGGATGAGCAGAAACCGAGTACGAAATGTTCTTCCTCTTTGCCTCGCCAGACATCATGTCGCTGGCCTCGTGAAACGTCGCCGAGAGGTCGAACTTCTCATCTTTGATCAATTCATGGCCCTTTTCGGTATTTGTCAGATCTAATAGGTCGTTTATGACGTAGATCAAAGATTTCGAGGCTGAGTGCGACTTGGTAAGACTTTCACGCGTGTCGTTGTCGAGTGTACCTTCAAGTGCGATTTCGAGATAGTTGATGATAGCATTCAGAGGCGTGCGGACTTCGTGAGCAGAGTTGGCCAGCAGCAGTTTTGTGAGCTGCGAGTTCTGCATAGCGGCCTCCTTCTGTCGCCAGACTTTGATGAATTTTCCATATACAAGGCACAAAACAGCAGCTGTCTCGACATCCGTTTCTGACCACTCTCTCGACTGACTCAGTACAGTCTCTCGCCAAGCAGCGAAACTATTGCGAGGCTCAAGATATCCCTTGGTAGCCTTTCTTTTGGAAATATCGTAAGGGTTTCCGGCCCATTTGATCTCAGTAAGTTGGCCTTTGCGGAAAAATACGATAAAATCATTGCCACCGGTAGATAAAGGAACGTAGAGAAGTCCGGATATTGCTTTGAGGCCTGGCGGATAATAAAGGTCAGGGAAATCTTTTATTATATCGTGCGATGCCATGACAGAATTGATTTGGCGCATTCTGATGAACTCCAGTAAGGCCAGTACCTCCTGAGAATGCTCGCCGTCGCCTAAGATCTTTGTTTCGTCACGGATTGATAGGGCACCATAATCTGCGCCAAATAGTTGCAGCATGTCATCGGAGGACGCAATAATGTATCCGGAGGGATTCGCCTCAGTAGGAACAGTGTTAATCAACTTCCGAGCTTGCAGTCGAGAAGCGTACGAAAGTCGCTCGATATTCTGAGAGACGGTGTCTCCAAGAAGTCGACACATTTTCCGGACGGGGAATGAAACACGCATTCCTTGGTCTCCATACGAGTGACATGAGATCAATCCCCAGAGATCATTAAAGGCATTGATACTGATAGACATGGATGATCGAACTTTCATATGAGCTAGGTATTTGATATGAATCGGAGACATCGCTCGCAGATACGCATGCGTCATATCCAGGGGGTTCTCAAGGTCTTCAACGGTCCGGCAAACAAGGCGTGCTGTCTCGTGGTCACGGTCATAGAGAAGGCGGACTTTGTTGATCTTGTAGAGTTCGCGAGCCTGAGCGGGGATATCGGATGCGGGAAAGTGAAGTCCCTTATACAAGTCAATCGAGGCCTTTGGGTCAGCAAGTTCAGCGACAACCAAGCCATTCCAGCTACTATCAAACTGATAGATCAACACCCGGTGGAAGCCGGTAAGTTCCTTGACCAGGCCGGTCGCGATGTTGAGCAATTGGTCGAGATCGTGGGCTCGACCAAGTTGTTCTTGAATCTGCGTCAGCATGCTGAACACGTCCATTGCTGCTGCCTCTCCCCGTCGACGGCGGGCATTGCGTAGAACACGCAGGGGTTGACTAATGTTGATTGTGCTCGCAGCGAACTGCTCGGCACTTGGTATAACCCCTAACGTGTCAATGGGAACAGCCGGAGTTGACTGCCCAGCAACATTCAGAGGGTTCGTTTCGTCGTCTTCTAATTCGAATTCACAGATGATCATGTCCTTTTGAGATTGACTGACATGAGCAGCACACCAGAATCGGCGTTGCTCTCCCGCAGGATCCGGTATTGAGAGTATAAAGACTTCCGGGCCGTCAACAACGGGATCGTAGGCATCATCTCGAACGAAGTCGATATGATCCAGTAGAGTGTCTGCTTGGTCATCTTTAAGAATATCGCAGAAGTTGTCTAACTCAAATAATTGTTTCGGTGTGTACCCCATAAATTGAGTGGAATTTTCGCTGACAATGCGAACCACAAGTTGATTTGGAGATTCCTCTCTCATGACAATCATGAAACCGAAGCTCTGTACCGCACCAGGATATCGAATGGGCTCGTCTTCACAATATTGAAATGCTTCACCACCTCTCCCGGTGATAACGGCGTGGCCACCTTCCAGTTCCACATGCTTGAACCGGGCAGTGATATGTCCATGGTGTTGACTTTGTAGACGTTCGGGTACTTCTTGTTGATGTTGGTCCTGCTTCTGAGCTGGCTCTGATTGCCTAGCGGAACTAATACCAGAGCGGCTTTCCGTTTTGACCTTGGCGAACTCCGGGTGTTGGATCAGTTCAGATACCATCGAGTGTGCACCTAGTTCCAGCTCATCATTTGTAGCATGCGTTTCGTGACGGGGAACATCTCCAGGGATCGTAGGTTCGGGGTTTGGTTCGGCTGAGGGCTGTGGAGGAGGCGGTGACTGGACTTGCGGCGGCGATTCGGTCTGCAGGTTGTTCCAAGTTTGAGCGGAGATAATCGAGTACTGGCGAGCTCCTGCTCCATCTCGTGTGGGTGAGATTGGACCCCGGGCTTGTGAAGAATGGGCAGCTTGCGCAGCGTTGGGATCTACTGAAACGACCGATCGAATTGGAAATACCCGGTCATTACTGTCAAATCCATGATTCGGGGCTTGTGGCTGATTGTTCTGTGTGACAGATTGCGATCTTTCTCGAGAATCTATCGAAGATGAGATGTCGATTGAGGTCGGTCGGAACGTGGCGCCTTCGCTTCCCGATCGCTGTCGCGCTGTACTTGGTCGACTATTGTTCTCCTGGTTGGACGACATCGTTGCGACAGTGATTGCGGCGAGAACGACGCGCCGATACCCTGTAGGGACTGGTCGAGGAGTCTAGACGGGGAGGGGACGAAAAGGTCTCAGTTGTAGCAATCGTAAGTCGTGAATGAAACGCAAAGCGGTAGGCCGTACAAAGGACAAACGGACACGCTTATCAAAAAGTCCGTGGTGGACTTTTATATACGACTTCAAGCCGCCCAGGCAATGAATATCGATGCCCTTGAGTGAAACACCACAAGAATCCGAGCGAAGGTGGAGTGGATCTCTGCAGTCGATCTCATCAGGGAGCGTTATCCACCAGCGAGGCGTGGCGATCGTACTGCAGTGCACAAGGATGTGTGCCTGGGAGAGATGGAATCCGAGAGAATGGAAATGGGATGACGATCTGGAGAAGACAAAATCAAGTGGAGAGGGATGTAAAAAAAAGCCCTATAGAGGGGCAAGCGGAGAGTGGACGGTCAACATGTGGACAAAAGCAAGGAAAAGGGTAGTGATGTGCAATCCGCTGTCAACCGACCACCTTCGGGTGCGTGTCCAGCGCGATTGGACGTTAGGCGCGCAAAGATGGAGTGAACAAGCCCACTTACTCCAAAGAGGCTCCAGGTGCTCCATGGGGGAGGATTCATCCGACAGGCCGGAACGTTGTGTAATCGGATTGGATGAGAATGATATTGGACTGGGGCGACCGGCGAGAGATTACGGGCCGAGCATTTGACGAAGGGGATTTCGGTGTACAGTACCAGTGGTACAGTATCGTGTAGGTAGATGCCACTGGTGGCTGAGCTGGCTGGAGGGGTCCGTACTCGGTACCGCACAACCGGGCGGAAAACCCAGAAAATAGTCTGTACCTGGTACGCAAAGTCTTTGAATCTTGAGTCTGGTGGGACCCAAAGGCATCATGATGATATGACCATAATGTACTGCTGCGTGAAGACCTTCATGACATCATGCTGTGGAGAGGTCAGTCAACGGCGTCTCTGCAGCATTGCTGGATGATGAGATGAGGCTTACAAGACAGGTACCATGCAATATGACGAAATTGCCATAGATAAAAGGTACATACAGTACTGTTGATCTTTCTATGCTCCACGGGCATTCCAACAGTTCCTGGCTCAGTGGATTGCTGAGCAGCATTGCGCGGTCCAACCGAACTCACTCGCCCATTGGCTGAAATCGGAAATCAGGCCATCTGAATGGTTTGCCACTAATCAACTCCATGCAGATGACTGAAAATAGTAGACAGTCACTCGAATTGGATAGAATTGATGATGATTTCAGAGGATGCGAATATGATGATTGGGTGAAGTCCTGCTGGATGAAGTCGAAGGTGAGGAAGTCGCCGGGAGTCACGGGATCTCGCCAGTACTTGGAGACTAGTTCAATCTGATATCAATCATATTCGTTGATTTGGGAAATATTAAAGCGGAGAAGAAGTGTCAGAGGAGGAGAATGAGAAAAATGAAATGGTCTCACTATTGCTGCTACACTACTTTTTGAACTAACAGGCAATCTGGACTGTGCGGTGGCGATATACTCGCGTACTCTAAGACTAGTGCGGCATGCAGTCAGCCTGCAAACATCCCAGCTGGTCTTGGACAGAGTAGACTGTGTTTGGTGTTTTGAGATGGTTATTTCATCTCGCTCAGAGAGGTAGTTCGCAAAGAGGTGCTGATGATCAGCAAAGCTGCCAGAGATAGTCTACAATGTATGGAAGATGTAGGAAAGCAGCGCAGTGGGATATACATCGGGCCTAAACATACATTGTTCGGTACGGACACTAACTAGTCCTAGATCTATTTGGCGATTTTATCTTTCCGCGCTATGCTAACACCTCGTCAACTTCTTCATCCATGAGTCTCTATTGTCTTTGATCTTTTACTCCTGTCTGTATTACAGCATGGGTTGTATACTTTACTGCATTCTGATTGGTGGAAATGGCTTAGTCATTGAGTACATAATCACGTGTTATATTAGCATCTGTATACACTCAGCAAGTACAGATTATCTAGTACAATTGAAGAGGGAGATTTCAATTGGAGAAAGTGTGATTGAAAGAACGAGACTAATATATTTCAATGAAAATGCAGACAGGTGAAGATCAAGAAAGATAAATCACAATACCACCAAATGACAAGACCGCCCAAAGACAATAGACCGCACGGATGCTATGAGGGTATAGAACAGAAGAAAAGAGCCACTCTGGAGAAAGGAAAGCCAACGGAAGAAAAAGAAGAGAAATATAAAGAAACAATGCCGATATAAGCAAATCTAGCCAAACCATCATGATTAGGGGAATAAGAGAGATACTCCACTAATATAGTGTAGTAAGACGGGCCACAAAAGAACGATATGCAACCCTCGGGCTTGAGAGTAAGAAGCATTCTAAACCAGAGCAGTATGTTGAGATGCCCCAAGAAGACTGCGAAAGAGGCAAGTTCGACACGCTTGTTTGCGCTTGTCATTACTGCGTCCCAGAGGGTCCAATCCCAGGTACATCTGAACCATTTCCCTGCCCAGGACGGAGATCAGGACCAAATGAAACCGCACTCGGAGAAGGTGAAGTAGGCATATTCTCATTCGAAGATGTCTCTCGAAGAACCTGGTGAAATTCAGGTGTACTCCCCATTTGAGACATTCTTTGTCTCGCCCTCCTAGACTCGGCATTCTGCATAGAAAGCTGATAAGAATTTGCTACTGGATCTTCTGTCCGCGAATCTCCCTGTCCCGGTGTAGACTCCTCGTCTCTTGGAGTCGAATTCGTTGTACGACCGCTGGCCAACATGTTGTAGATAGCGTGGATATTCCACTCACTAGACCGTCGCGAAGGTTGAATATCGCTGCATCGACTATTCCTGCATCCGGAAGAATCACTTTGGATTGAATTCAAGACGTATGGATTATAGGATGACATTAATGAGCGAAGTTTGTTTAGGACGGTGAATTCGAGCTTCAGTTTTAGACCGTAGATCATTGCCCTTAGACTGACAACTAGATATGGTTCTTTCACATCGCCCACGACCATAAAAGCATCTAGCATCATGACGACGATGTTAACGGCGATGAGATAGATGATCACGTTTCGACCCTCTTTTCCACGGATTTCTAGAATGGGACCGAGAGCACGAAATGCCTCCACTATGTAGATTGAGCAGATGATCAGATCTTGCGCGGTGAAAACGACGACCTGGACCCGGTCAACGATAGACGCGGCGAGTCGGCAACGTCCGTAGAAAGTATATGCGTAGTTAAGAGCTGTTCCTGGGATAGGCAGAGAAATTGAATTGATTATAATCATCCAAAGAACCCAACGAAAGCGGCAAACATCTTGCACGACGAGATGCAGGCGAGAGTAGAGGACCACGGGCTGACCAATGATCATGCAGCAGTTGCCGATAAGGGACAAAATCACCATGGCTAGCTCATTTGTATTGGTGGTCAAATAGATTTGAATTGGGATGATAAATAATAGGATACCGCAGGAGGCAACTATCATGCTGAAGAAGTACAGGCCGCGGTATCGTTTGAAGATGTCGAGACAAGAAAGAGCAACTTCAAGAGAGCAATAGAATGCAACGGCGAGCATGGAGAGTACCTCTACAACAACCATGTTGCTCATGAGAAATTCTTTTATTTCCGGAGACCATGCTGGCTGTTCAAACCCATCTTCAGCCATGATGAACCCCCACGAATGGCTTTGTCTACGAAAGCCAAACCCGGTAGAATTGAAAAAGGAAAAAGACAGACAAAAAACGGCGAAGTCACTCAATTTGACCAGGGGATTATGCAGCCATGAAGATCACTCCCACAAGGATAAACGCATCTGATGCCCTCCTATTGCGTATTCCGTACTGCAATCCACATGGCCAGGGTAAACGGGCGGTTATTCAGCCGGGACAAGTGGAGGGGGTGCTCACGGGCTTCAGGCGAGCTTGTCATTCATTTAGGTCCCCGTTGTATTCACGACTATAGGGTTAGATGGAGTGTGATGAGTATCCAACGGCGCGAGAAACACCCTGATTTGTGCAATCAAGTAAACGAGAGGAAGTGGGTAAGTAGACATCGAAGCACGGAATGACGGAACGAAATCCTACTCGATTAACAGTATCTCCTCGAGCGCCAGAATGCGATCCATCGCACGAACTGTGGAGCCAAAGTCACAGGACAATCCGTAGCGTTTAGCCCAACATTAACCGTTGAGCCTCCACCATTGGAAGGAAGATCGATCCGGATCTCCCATACCTCAAAAACGAGATGGCGTGAAGATGGTATTCAAGTTCGAGGTCGCCATGAACCTATCCCCTGCCCAATTGGAGCTCATTAGAGTTCGGACAGCACTTGATATGATTCGAAATGGTTGACTTAGATCAAGCACGGGCGAAGCTATTGTCGCGCCAGACAGGGATGTGATGCGGCAAACAAAGAAAGTCCAGATGAGCTGACGCAACTGTCAAATTTAGGCCGTTAATGGCGCTGCGGGGATTGATAAAAGCGGATGAAAGGCCAGACTTGTCCATGAATCAGTCGAGTCAGTCGGGTCAATCCGAATCGGATGAATTTGAAATCATTGCAGCTGATCTGCGTGGAGATGTGTTTCTTTGTTTGATGTTCGACCTGTACTAGCTTCATCCTGGTATTCAAGTCACTCGAATGACCCCTAGCTATGTCTGACCTTGTTCAACATTCTAGTAATTCAGAGCAACTTAGAATGACTGTAAATGAATGAATAAAATATATTTTTGTATAATTTGCAGTTGATGAAGTCGCAAAAAAGTAGGGCGAGAAAAAGCACGTGCCGTGGCTACTTCCCGCCGCCCGCCAACGCGTTGAAAATTGCCAACTTCAAAGATGGTCTCGCTGTGGCCTTGGAGAGTAAGTATCTCTATTCTTCTTATTTTCTATGGAGGTTGACAGTTGCTAATGAATGAATAGGGCGAGGATACTTCCCCTGCCGGGTTTGAGAAAACACTGTCCACTCTGTCCTCCAAAATAGCAGAGGCCACTTCTCGTCTTGACCAGAATCGCTCCTCGGCTCGTCGCTTTAAAGCCCTGTGGACTCTCTATTCGACCTTTGCATATCTCTTTTACACGATTGTTCTTGCGCTAGTGCTAGGATGGGAGACTTGGGGGGTTAAGGAATATGCTGCCATCGCTGGTGGTCCAGTTCTGTAAGTCAGCTCTGCGCAGCTCAGCCGAGCTCCATCAAGCTTAAGTCTGAGCTTGAAGCTATGTATACAGCTTTCATCTGAATGAACTTAGCTAACTCTCAACCCAGTATTTATGCAGTTCGCACTCTTGGCTCTCGGATCTTCGATTATCGCATCTCTAGAATCCAACGTCGATTGAATGAATACAATAAACAACGCGACGAGACGATCGAGAAGCTGAAAGTGGCTACAAAATACAATTCTACTCAACAACTACTTGAAAAGTACGGCGGCGAGTCTCCTAAGCAGTCGAAATCCCCAAATGCCAACGCTGGACTCGCATCCAACGAGAAACAAAAGCCCGTGACTCCTTCGCAGCCTGTCGCAAGAACAGGTCTACCCCCACCCCCAACGGCCAATATTCGACGCCCTTCTCCTCAGGGTCATCCTTTTGCCGGACCTGAACCTATCCCTTCGCCTCCACCGGGCTACCCGTCTCCACCCCAGCAAGTCCCAGATCAACCGCAATTCCCACCGAATACACCTCCCTCCCCTCCTTCTCCCATCCCGCAATCCGATGAACCAGGCTTCGCACCAAATGCCTTTACTAGCTCCGGTTCCGGCTCCGGCCAATACATCGAACAACCGCACTGGTACGATCGACTTCTCGATGTCCTCCTGGGCGAAGACGAGATGCAGCCGCGGAATCGGATGGCTATGATTTGCGCTTCGTGTCGATTAGTGAATGGTCAAGCTCCACCGGGTATCAAGACACCGGATGAACTCGGCCGATGGCGCTGTGGTAGCTGCGGGGCTTGGAATGGAGTTGAGAGCGAAACGACTAAGATGCTGTCCACTTTGAAACAACGGGCACCGGGTCGTGGCTCTTGGGATGCTGGACGAACGTCTGCGGAAGACGTCTCTTCACACACGGATGATGATGCTGTCATGGTGGAGAATGGCACAGACGACGTCGAACAGGATGATGCGGAGCAGGTTAAGGAGGAATCTGGAGATGAGGTTAAGGAAGAGAAGACTGCATCAGAGCCAGTAAGACGCTCCAAAAGGAAAGGGGGCAAGAAATAGTAGATAACTTGTTGCTGTCCAAATTGATAATCTTGCTGTCATGCTACAGTACACTGAGGTTGTTGCAAATAACAATTCTCCCTCTGACAGTTTCTCGGGAGTTCTTTCAGATTATGAAGAACTGGTTCATGAATGGCCCGGTATGACATCTTAGAGTGATGTGTATACTTCTAGACCAGTCATTGTCACTACGTCTACCATTGCTAGTTCAACACGCAGTGGAAGACCTAAACTCGAAGTTTCTGGGATGATCATTCCATATTATTCAGGACTCAGTATGATATTGAAATCGATGTCTCTTCCTCTCCGTGGACATAGTAGTATGCGACGATATCAAATCTCGCGACTCATATAGCAAGACACACTGTGGGATCATAACACTACTTGTCCATTTTAATATATTGAAACTAAACGTCCTATTTGATTAACGGTACTGTCTATTAGGTAGCCATATGTCTCTTACATAGATCAGTCAATAAGCCTCAAAGTTGCTTATATCTCCATAGCAAATGAAGGCTTTACATCCTCCAACTCCCCATTCAGCTCTCTCCCATCTATAAGATCTAAAAGAAAGTAGAAATGAAAACAAAAGCAAATCGAAATGAAATGCTCCCAATATATTCAAACACCATCAGGTAATCTTAATGTACTCTATGCATCCGTATTCCCTTGTTCCTGCAACTTCGCCTTACGCTTCCTCTTCTTCTTCAACCTGATTGTCTCAGCCTTCTGCGCTGCCCTTTCAACCCTAATCTGCTCATCCTTAATCGCATTCTCAGCCTCTTTATCCCTAAGTAAAGAAATAGCCGCATAAGCCGCTCTAACCTCCGCCTCTTCACGATACGTCACGCCATGAACAGCATGAATATCTTCTAAGGGCCCTTGTTTAGGCCCATACCACGTGGTACAGGTATAATTGTTCAAATTACCAGATATCTTGAACTCAACCCTTCGATTTTCCTTCACAAATCCCTGGGCTTTATTTCGGGGGTGTTGGACGTCGACTTCGTCTTGTATGAATCGGCGGAGAAGAGGTAGGACGCCTATTCGTTCGACGAATGCTGTGCAAACATTCAAGTCACCTTGTGAATCTACGAATATTGCCCCGATAGTTGACTCCAGGATGTCGCAGAAAAATTTATCCGTGTGCATTTGAGCGAGGAGTAGCCATGGGTATTGGGTATCGAACTGGAGGGCGGTGGTTGTTTCGTCGAGGTAGATTGCGTGGCGATTTAGACTTGATTGACGGCTTTTAGAGACTATGTTTCCATTGAAGCGAAGGAAGTCGTGGAGATAGATTCGATTGGGCTTTGCGTTGGGATCGGTGCTTTGTTCATCGATGTAGAGATTCATGCAGAGGAATCCGAGAAGATTGCCATTTGTACAGGCATGTTTTAACAGAGTCATTTGGCCTTGAGGAATCTTCTTCGGGATACTTGCAAGTGTGGAGATAATTATTATGTCGAGAACTGCGTCGCCGAGGTATTCGAGTCGATTGTAGCTTTGGGATCCATCATGACTCGCTGAAGCGTGTGTCAGTGCTTCTTTCATGAGCGAGATATCATTGAAGTTATATCCCAAAAGAGCGGACATAGACTCCGGTGGATTTACCGTGCTGGTCGTTTCATCTCGCACAATGGATAGAAGACTTCCTTGTAGAATATCTATGTCTGGCAGAAACCGGTAAAGGCACTTTTGTGCCTTCAACATACCACCATCCATATAAGCAGCTCCAATCAATGCCTCCAGAACATCAGCAATGACTTTATTACCAAGTTGGCGCTTCGGCGTTTTTCGAGAAAGTCTTTCGGAAATCGAAGGCGCAGACCAATTAGTCGGTGTGAAACGAGTATTTAAGATGAACGCATCCAGGCCAACCTTCAAGGCAGCTTGAGTGAGATTGGCGTTACTGATGAATTTATCTCGTTCAGAGGAAAGTCGCGATTCTTGCCATGCTGGATTCGTGTAGAATAGTTGACAGGCCACAGTAAATTTCAAAACGGAGTCACCGAAGAACTCATATAGTTGGTAGTCAGTTGCTGCTTGGGCGATGGGCATTGTAATGGCTGTCAAGACATGGCCGATATCTTCGAATTTGACGACCTTCAGGATGGTATCTGCCAATTCCTGTGCGACCAATGTTGCTTCGAATCTGTCGAGTATTGCAGAGAAGAATCGACCAAGGATACCAGTGCTCGCGGAGAGCCTGCTCGTTGTACATCCTGTCGCGGGAATGGCTTGGATCTTCGGGGGTTGAGCAGGCGCACCGCCCATTTTGGCTTCGAGGTACATAGTCGCAGGGTTGAGGAGGTTTCGTCGAGGTGGTAAAGACTGACACTCGATGTGAACGGCATTCTTGCTTGAATCCACGATCCATCGGATGAATACGCGGGCTTCGGCGTAGATGGATGTGTCTCGAATGAAGCCAATCAGCTTGGTATCCGGATCACGCTCGTACATCTCCAGGACGAGATCCGTTCCATCCTTATCGCGAATCCAATCTTCGAATTGTTCTGGTGGGATACATGGGACGAAAGGCACGACGTAGTCCTCTTTTCTCGGATTTCCACCATATGACGAGGGTGCTGCTAGAAGCAACTTGGTGATCTGCTGCATTGTCGAGAGATGCCTTGGGGTAATACCGTCTAGGACCTTTGGAGGGGAGAACTGTACTTCTATATGTCTTTCTAGTGACCAGTAGAGTGTGATGGGAGCAGGCATGGTCACCAGCATGGGGAGGATCATCGAAGTCGTGAGATCTGGATCGACGAGTCCATCGATGGAAAATGTAATCACGGTTTGATAAAATTGCCCGGCGGAACTCCACGCCCTGGCTAGACTTTCATATGGATCGAACTGCCCTGAAACCCAGGCTGAACCGGCCTGAGTCGTGGCAGACTTTTCCTTGGACATCTCGAGCTCTGTTGTGTGTTTCACAGGAAGCAGGTTATCGTTGACCAGACCGTACTCCCAAAGAGCCTCGTAGGCGAGAAAAGACGATTCTTTAACAGCGGCTCGTTCGGTTTTCCACCAGGTTTGGCCTGGTGTTCGTCGAACAGCTGGGTGGACTGAGGGTGGGAGGAGAAGTGTACTTCGAACGAGGCCGAAGGAGTCTTCTTCGAAAGTGAAGACAGGTCGATTCTCAAAGTCGTTCGAATGTGGTAAAAGTGAGCAGAAATGATGAATATGTTGGACTGATTCCTCGGCTGATAGACAAGCACTGTGAGGGGGAAAAAAGTTAGGGCAGAAGGAAGCTGGAGGAGGATTGGAAGAAAATACCCTGTTGAAGCCACAAACAAACGACGAGTAACCGGTTCGGTCTGACTTTCAATATCATTTGCTTCTGTCCGTCGTCTCTCATCATTTTGGTAAGTTTGTATCATGATTTTTTCTAATTTTTGCCACTTTTCCAGACTCATCTTTTCATCTTCCTGAGATACCATGATCATATATGTGGATTTCCGACAACGGGCTCTTCCACGTCGCTGCACAAATGATTTCAGGTTTGCTGGTTTATCGAAACAGATGACTAGACTGCATGAACTAATGTCCAATCCTTCTTCTAGGGCATCCGTTGCGATGATGAGATTCTTTCTACCGGCTTTGAATTCATCCAGCGTATCTCGCTGCTGATCTCGACTTAACCAATTCCCAAGAAACTCACTTCGGTCTGACTGCGATGACCATCCCACAAAAGAGGCAACGCGAGACTCCCATCCATGGTTAGCTTCGGTATCAAGAATTTTGGCTAGGACACCGACAAGAATCCTCCTTCTGGCGAAAACAATTGCAGAGAAGTTGGAATGGTCCATTTGCTTCAGATACCCCAGCAGCGCCTCCAACTTTGGCGAGAGATGGTATGGTTCTCCTCTACACTCTAGAAAAGGGATGCGCAAGAGAAGGTCTTTGAGGTATTGACGTTCAATGCGATCAATGTCATTCAACTCCTTGTCGTGCACGAGAGAATGGTGTAAGTCCTTGATTGACGTCTCAATGAAGAGATCAGCGGCCCATCCCCCGAGCTCTTCATATATGTGAATACTATTATCGAAAAATTTGACGAGTTGATTCATGCAGAACGTTTTACCGGATAGTGCGACTTCCTGGGCATCTGCAAATGTGTCTGGGTTCTGGCGCAAGAAGTCGATGTACGGGTCATCCTGAATGTCATATTGCTGGACACAACGCTCGAGCAGGGGCAAACACCGGCTTCCAATACCATTACCATCGTGGCCCAAGGGAGCATAATCTATTCGCTCTAGCCTGGGTCGATGGACGCATTCTAGCAGCTCAGTGCGGTTGACCCTGGGTGTCCTACACACGGCATTCAGGTTGGTCTCTATCAGTTGCAACTCCGCTCGTTTAGATCGGACAATTGGGCTCGCTGTTAGTCCAAGTATATGAGGCACCGCACTGTTTCCAAATTTCTCGCGCATCGGATGATAATGGGACTGCATGATTTGATTCGCTGGGTGTCGGCGCATGCAGTGGTGCGCTATAATTTTCAATTAATTCCGGATCATGCATATCGGACCTTGTGAATAATCGACAGGAAGATCCTACCTTCATCAAATACAAGGAGAGCTAGCTGCGACATCCGCACAAAGCCGTGATTCAAAGCATCCGACAGCACGGCGTGTGTGGACACCACGATACGAACGTCCTGCAGTACTTTATCCCAAACAGACTGTTCGGTCCAATGATCAACATTGTCCAAGCCGGTCAATACCCTGGTCTCAAATTTTGGGGCATGATTGGTAAGAACTTCATATTGCTGGAAACAAAGAGCAACAGTCGGCGCCAGGAACCAGACCATTTTATGCGGAGGGCATTTTTCCAGCTCGGCTATTATACGCATAACAGCTCTATTTCGATCAGTTCAGTTGATTATCACCAAATGAGTCGACATACATATGAGTCTTCCCACTGCCAGTATCCATCTATGAATGGGGTTAGTTTCATCATCATGAAAAAGGCAGTGGAAACGTACTGCTACAATGATATTCTGCTTCATACTCGCCTCCAGCATTTCAAGCTGATACCCTCGCGGACTGAAAGAAACATCATTCATTGCGCTTGATGGATTTGGATTTTCCGGGGTGATCTCCATTGAACAATCCGTCCCCTCGTCCATTATATCGTCGTCGGTTGGAATGCCCATCTGTCCCCCTGAGCTCGCCAACCTGGCTAGGACCATACCGGGTCCGTTTCTACAAAGGAAACATACAAGTAAATTGGAAGATGATTAACAGACATCAAACGTGCAAAATGAATCAAAGGACATGAAAGAAAGATCATGCGAACATTCCATGAAAGAAATCGGCGGGGAAGATTTGTTTGCGACGTGGGTCCAACGGCACTTTTCACCCACAGAAACTTCCACCGCCAGGCTTGATGGTGAATGGAACGAACGAATAGAGAAGAGGTTTGTTACAGGGATGTGAGAACAGCCAGGCCAGTTCAGAATTGGTTTTATTTAATGGGAAACTATTTCCTGTGTTAATATTCCCATGCGATTCTTGGCTGGCGTAGAATATATGAATATTCCGCCGTGATCTGTCCATATCGCCCCCATTCGGGCTTGTCCCTCGCAGTTCGAAGCGCATTCATGTACTCGGTTTCAAATAGACCATCGCACGTTCAGCATAGAATGGAGAACAAGTGAAAGAGATTACCATTTGATAGGGTCTACAAAGCGTCTGCTCCTCTTTTTGCCGCATTTTTGAGGTCATAAAACTTACTAGTAAGTTTTGATTACTTAGTAAGTTTGTGTTCTAGCACAGGATATAATTGAAAAATCAGCAAAGAACAGTCATCCATATTGTTGAAAGACTAGAAGTGGTATAAGCTTCCGTCTAGAATGAAAGAGCTTCATTAGGGTGGAATGCTAAGAGTCATGCCAGGTTTTATCTCGAAGGTATCTCATCCAGATATCTGTGTCTATAGACCACTGATAATGGTATAAAAACTCAATCGCACCAGAGCTACTAGTAGTATATCAAGACTATAAAATTATGTACTAACACTAATACTGCTTCATCAGTGGCAGGCTAGGTCATGTCAAATGGCATCACCAGCATGGTAAATGTCGCACTTTATATTCTTTCATTTGGCGTCACATATCCGCCGGGCTCAGATACTTCTCTGTAAAGTGATCCAGACTCATATGTTAGGCTAATATCAGTTGTCTTCATAATAGCCCCATCTTCCATAGCGAGAATGTTTTCTTCGCTTTCCCGGGCAATAGACAGCGATGGAGACATATGACGCGCAGGATGGTGAAATTTAGACCCATGAGAGTAAGAACGTAGCTCTGTGTTTCTGCCAATTCTTTTTGTATAGCCTGAGGTTGTTCTGCTTCCTGTTCTTGTCGCCATTTTGCGAAGGAGGGAGATGAAGAGTGGACGAATTGGTGGTATACATCCGACAATTAGAACAACCCATTTCTCGGTCTCATTCCATATTATTAGACGGGCGAGATAATCTGATAGTTTTTTAGAATCTGATATATAATGGTGTGAATGCCAGACTTACATGTAACGTCTTCTGTATATTTAAGGGCTGGCAATCCGAGTGTTGTTTTCACAATCGAACAAACACTTGCACTGATGAACAATTAGTTATGAAAGTACTGGGTGTAACTATAGGGCCTATCAATGACAAACATAACACCCAATCCCATCAAGACACAAAGGCCAATCTTGACTCGCATTCGAAGTTTCACGGGCCAGAGGAAGACAATCGGGTATAACGCAAGTGCCAAATCGCAGGATGCGGACCAACCTGGTACAGAAATCCTGATCAGTAATTTCATTTTCAGAGTATGATATGCCCCTACTCACTCCCTTGGAAGTAAGCAATGTCTTCATTGCGTTGTCTGCCGCTACAGCTCCCCTGCAGCTTGTCGTTCCATAGTTCCCCCGGCGGCGAGCACAGGGTCATTATAATGGCGATAGTGGTAACATTGACGACCAGATTGCTCATAGCAAGTACCCATAATCCAATCACTCGACCACGATGCTTCTGGCCATGGATCTGCTGTAGAAAAGCCACGATAGACAATTTTCCAAATGACGTCGCGAGAATACTGAGAGCTTGATTAATCCAACCCCATTCTATAGCTGCCGTTCTACCGCTTTCAGATAGATCATCCTTATGTGTTCCAATTCCGTAGGCGACGCTTACTGTGACAAGAATGATACCAGCAATGGCGAAGATCTAGTGTCAACAATAGTCGAGTCAGTATGTTGACATGTTCAAGCTTCGGCTTATGAAATCATCATACAAAGGCAAGTAGGGTCAAATATAAATCCAAGCGAATCTGTCGCGTGATCTTCCAGGTTGTGTATATGCGAGCGAATAGGAGGGATATTGCAATGGCGCCCTCAGCCCAACTCACGGCCAAGACTGTAGCCCCGTATCCTGGGATCTTCATGCTCTCCTACTAAGAATTCAAGGTGGAAGCGTTATGTGATAGCAGGCTGGAGGACTCGCCATGCAGAAAAATATGACCGGAATCGCTTTCGAGATGGACACGCGAATGCATGAAAGAAGAATATTCATAGAGATGCCCGAACCCAGTAGGGGTCACTGCGCTTTTCCCACGAAGACGCAAGTTAACTGACTGACTCTTCGATCCTTTTATCTTGCAGGAAATTCTCCCAGAATCACATCGGGGAATTAAGCCATCCTTAAAAAGTCCATGGAGGGGACAAAAGCCTGGATGCGTGGTCGCCTTTTAGTCCCTGCTAAGCAATGATCAACACCGGCTCGAAGATTAATCACATCGGCACCAACAAAGAAGAACTGAACAGCCCAAATGGAAGAATCCTGGGAGATCCCCAACGTTGCATGGTCTTACAGGCAGCGAGCAAGTTGGAATGCGATCAGGCACATGGAGAAGTGCGAACTTTCTGCTCCACCGTGGGTCTTTTGGATCGAAGATCGAAGACTAGAAGTGTGTAAAGGCTGAGCTTTGCGGAGAAAAGTGCATTTTCGAAGATAATTGGCTCGACAGAGTGAGACGCACATGGAAAAGAAATTACAAATGCAGGGCTGAACACGCGTACGAAGTAGATTGCATTCATATTGGGTTGGCCCCCAGTCTGCCCACATTCCTCGTCCCATCGTCTCGTGGCCTGGATTCCTTGGTGTCCCCCTTTGTTCGGGGAGTAAAGCTATTTCTTCTTTTTTAATTTTTAGGTTAGTAGGACAACTTGGGCTAGGAGTTGGGTTTAAGCCGCAAGCTTAAATGGCCTGGTCTTGTATTTGAATGAACTACAGCAGCACAATTTTTGGAGGCCTAAATGTATAACATGACCACTAAGATCTTGAATTCTGCAATTTCATTGGACTGGGGACTTAAGCCGCAGATAGAGGCCTGTTCAGATATTTTGAACCCTGGGAGGTTGGTGCTGGTAACCATAAATAAACCCAAATGGTGCTCGAAATTACAGGATCTACAGATGCTACAAGACTGGGGAGCCCTCCCCAGTCATGATCTGGTAGATCATATTTGGAAGCATATGTTGATGATGATTATCTGCCATTTAGCCCTACTTTTAGAGGAGAGAATGGATTACTATCCATAACTATATGAAGTTGCAAGTCACTGAATTGATGAAACCAAAGATTAAAGGTATTAATGAATCGACATCAATATCTTAGTCGCCTAGAACACGTAGCGGAAATTTATATTCTCGCGATCAGTCTTATCCTCGAAAGCGTGAATAAGATTTGGGTCACCGGCATTCAATCCTTGTTCAGCAAGCATCTGGTCCTTTTTCTTATTCTGCCGAATGAGATGGAAGCGTAGGAAAATCACGGCAGCTGTCATACAAGCGTAGCACGCTAGGTGGACACTCCAGGCAATGTGATAACGAGGTGCATCCCAGTCGAGGAAGACTTGAGGACCGATCGCATTTCCAGCAGCCCAGGAGATGAAAGTCATTGCGACTACAGTGGCCTTCTTTGTTTGACCTGCAATATTCCGAGAGACCATGGAGAGGGTAAGGGTTTGCGCTGACCAGAAAGAGAGAGTGATGTAGTAACTGATGAGCAGTCCGACCTTAGTTGCCAGAGTAGTGTTTGGGACAGTCATGAGGACGATAGTTCCAATGTACGAAGGAATAACGAATCCCAGCATGACAAGCAAATTTTGCTTATACCTCTTGACCAGCCAAGCAGATGTCAACAAGACGAAAATGATATAAAATCCAAGAACCATGGCGAGGAGTTGACTCTGGAGCGTGGTGAAATTGAAGCCAGTCATAATGATACCGGCAAATGCACCTAGACCACTGGTCGGAAGTGTAGTGAACACTTGCACGCTGCAATAGCACCATGTTTGAGGATCACGGAATGCCTCCCACATCTGATAGGCGCGGAACTTTCTGTTTTGGATACCAGTCTGGTTCGATCGGAGTCGCTCGACCATGAGCCGCTTATCTTCTTCACTGAAGCACTTCGCCCTCATGGGGGAGTCAGGCATCCAATAGATGACGAAGAGACCCCAGAAAACAGATATCACTCCGTATGTTAGGAAGAGGGCTTGCCATGACTTGAGGACCTTATCGCGTCCGATGAGGGTGAAGCAATAAGCAAGGAGACCGCCAACGACCTGCTGAGCACCGTTCATCATATACCTGGTAACGAGTCAGTATTGAAGACATTCAAGAAAGAACTATGCTTGAACATACCAATAGGTGACAGTAGCCGCCTGCTCTTCACGTTTGTACCACATTGACGAGAGAAGGACGAAGGTAGGCTGACAGCATGCCTCGAAGATACCCAGCAAGGTACGGACTGCAACCAGTGCAGCGAAATTCTTACAAGCGGCGTGTAATGCCAGAATAGTGCCCCATATACAGATGTTGATCCCAAGGTATTTGGCAATGGGAACTCGCTGGATAATCCAGTTGGTAGGGTACTCGACGATCAAGACGGCGATGTAAATACACGTTGTAAGCCAGGAATACTAGAAAGAACTCTTGTCAGATTTGAAAAAAGAAAAAGAAGGTAGAGCTTTTCGTGATAGTAAATACCAACCTTCTGACCGTCTTCAAGGCCGGCATCTTGCTTAATTCCCATGATCGAGGCAAAAGACATGGTACCCTTGTCCAGTGCTTGAAGGAAATACGTGCAAATCATGATTACCAACACGCGTCGGTCAATCATTTTCTTCAGTCGTGCATTGGTGGCTTCATCAATTTCGACTTGGCCTCGACCAGCATACATCTGAATTTCCTTGTCGACACGAGAAAAGTCCATGTCTTCCTTCAAATCATCGTCGTCAGTGGGTGACAAAACCCGCTCGACGTGCGAGATATCCTTATCCTCCTTACCTTGCACATCTTTGGAATCACGCTGATTCAACTCGATTGATGGCTGTCGGGCGTTATCTGTCTCAATGCCATCGTTCCCAGTAGAAGAAGGGGGGCCACTCTGACCCATTTTTGGCAGACTGCGTACTGCAAAAGGAAACGAAAATCTGACACGGATTCACATCAAGCTAAGTAACCCTTCTAGGGGTCCTCAACCCTCCTTATAAAGAAGACATCGCCAAGCGTCAACCACACCACAGCGGTCAGAAATACTAACCTATTTAGCCGTCACAAGACTGGAAAGTGGCCGTCATGCCAGTGCAAGCATTCCCATCAAGCCATCAAACCCTCTTCTTAGCCGACCAACCAATTATCCTTTCAAGGGCAGCTATACCCCCGGATGTCTTGGCTTCTCCAATCCTGGAGAGATAGTCTGTTCCCCGGGGTGCAAACATGGGGATTGGATATCAAAAGAACTGACCCCCGCGTTGGGAAGAGTCCGGGGAAGCAATCAACCGAGGACATTCTTGGGACTGACTTCGCTTATTGAGCAATTCATTCTTTTGGCGTTGAAATATCCACGCTAATCCCAGTTCCATAAAGTAAGATTGGGTCCATGCGAGCTAGAAAAGCCTTTCGGTATCTTCTATCCCGAAGTAATCTTGGCTCGCGCGGGGATTGTGGAGGCCCGCGACGAGAATTCTTCCGCAAATCATGGCGGGGCAATACTTATTGCTAGGAATCACGCCTGATATTTGCTGGTAAAGGTCAACAAAGAATTCACGAGACAAAGAATTCATCTTTGACGCGAAGCAAAATGGCATCAAAGCCCCCTTCAGCCGAAATTCATCGAGTTGTTAACCTCGTTATCAACAATCTTGTCAACATTAAAGATGAGTCCGGAAGATTCCTGATGCCCCTGGCAGACGGTCGCATTATCGACACAAAATCCTGGCATGGCTGGGAGTGGACACATGGTATTGGTTTATACGGTGTCTGGAAATATTATGAAATGACAGGCGATGAGAATTTATTGAAGATCATCGAGGATTGGTTTGCTGGGCGTTTCGCCGAGGGTACAACGAAGAATATCAACACGATGTCTCCATTCCTCACACTTGCATATGTCTATGAGAAGACTGGGAATGTCACATATCTTCCATGGCTCGATGCATGGGCTGAATGGGCGATGCACGATCTCCCTCGCACCAAATATGGTGGTATGCAACACATCACCTATCTTACAGAGAACTATCAACAACTATGGGACGACACTTTGATGATGACTGTCATGCCACTTGCAAAGATTGGCAAATTGTTGAATAGACCACACTACATCGCAGAAGCAAAGAAGCAATTCCTCACACACATCAAATACCTCTTCGACACGAAGACCGGACTATGGTTCCATGGATGGACATTCGAGGATGGAGGACACAACTTCGCAGATGCGCGATGGGCACGCGGGAATAGCTGGGTGACGATCGTCATTCCTGAGATTATTGAACTTCTCGATCTCGAACCAACCGACCCCATTCGTCTTCACTTGATTGAAACGCTCGATGCCCAGGTTGAAGCTCTCGCACGCGTCCAGGCCGAGTCTGGAGGTTGGCATACGCTACTGGATCACCCAGATTCATACTTGGAAGCATCTGCAACCGCCGGATTCGCCTATGGTATTCTTAAAGCTGTGCGCAAGCGCTATATTAGTTCGAAGTATACACCTGTTGCGGAGAAGGCTATTCAAGCTGTGTTGAAGGATATCGATACAAGTGGTGAACTGTTGAATACCAGTTTCGGCACGGGTATGGGACCAAACCTGCAGTTTTATAAGGATATTCCTCTTACGTCGATGCCGTATGGTCAGGCAATGGCCATTATGGCGTTGGGTGAATATCTTCGGACATATCTGTAGTCGCAAGTATCGTTGCTGGTATTCATGGTGCATTCAATAGACTTGGCATGGGATAGACGAGACATGAAATACAACAATATACTATATCAGTTCGTCAATTTCTTGTAATTCCTTCAATTCAGTCGCCGGGAATCGGCGATGTGGGTTCTCCAACGTTTTTGATCATTTCATACCCGCACTCGTCCGCATTTCTTATCACGATTCTCCATATGCCCCTCTTAGTGGGGGTCGCCGGTCTCCGTGGCACGATGAAGAGGGGTTATTCTTTGCGATTAAATGCGAGTAGAAGTCGCATGTCCTCCTAGTACTATACTTCGTGTGTCAACTCGATATTAAAACCGTCCAACAACCCAACTTGTACCCATCGCAAACCCATCCACCTACCCCAACCAGCTCATCCATCATGCTTTATACAAATGCAACTATCATCACCGTCGACGGCACTCGTCGCATCATTGAGGACGGAGCTATATATGTGAAGAACGACATCATCGCGGACATTGGCAAGACTACCCTATTGAAGGAGCGTTATGCAGGCGAACAGGAACTCGATCTCTCTGGTCGCATAATCATCCCCGGTCTGATCTCGACTCATATGCATACGGCGCAGACCTTACTCCGCGGAACTGCTGATGACCTCGAACTTGTTTCTTGGCTTTGCGAGCGTATTTGGGTGCTACAGGGTAATTTCACCGAGGCGGATGGATATGCGGCTGCTCGACTGAGTATCGGCGAGATGCTGAAATCCGGAACAACTTGTTTCCTGGAGAGCATGGTAAGTCCATACCAAGACGCAGTTCCTGTTATCGATTGATTTCTTCTAGTTCGCGGATCGGTATGGCTTTGATGGCCTTGCGCGTGCGGTCGATGAATCTGGTATTCGTGGTTGCTTGGGTAAAATTGTTATGGACATTGCCAAGTATGCTAAGGATGATGCTTGGGCTATGCATCCTGGTCTTGTGGAGAATCGAGAAACTTCACTTCTGGGTACTCTGAAGATGTGGGAGAAGTGGAATGGTGCTGCGAATGACCGAATTCGTGTGTGGTTTGGAGCGAGAACTCCTGGAGGGTACGAAATTCCATTCATCCAAGGAAGAACAAATTAGTGCTAACTTTGATTCAAGTGTCTCTGATACTCTATACAAGGAAATGACTGCTCTTTCTCGCGAAAAAGGCATTCCGGTTACCATGCACTGTGCCGAGGTCAAAGCAGATCGAGACTTCTTCTCTTCTGTGTCGCACACCCCAATGTCTTACTGCGACTCAGTCGGTCTTCTCAGTCCAACAACGGTACTTGTCCACATGGTTCACTTGGATGACTCGGATATCAAACTACTCTCGGGTTCAGGAACACACGTGGCTCACTGCCCGACCTCCAACGCCAAACTAGCGTCCGGAATCTGCCGTGTCCCTGATCTACAGCAGGCAGGTGTGAACATTGGCCTTGGAACCGATGGTGCTCCATGCAATAATACCTGTGATCTACTACAGGAGATGAAACTGGCTGCCATCATTCACAAGAGCATTTCGTACGATCCCACTGCGGTACCCGCAGAGTCAGTTCTGGAGATGGCAACCATTAATGGAGCCAAAGCCTTGGGATTGGATGACAAGATTGGAAGTCTTGAAGTTGGCAAGAAGGCTGATTTTGTGGCGATTGATGTTCGTGGGATTCACACTCAGCCGTGGCATAATGCTGCCAGTGCTGTGGTTTATACGGCTACTGGACGCGATGTGGATGTTGTAGTGGTCGATGGTAAAATTTTGGTTCAAAATGGCAAACTACTAACCATGGATGAGCAGGAAATTGTGGAAGAGGCTAAGAAACGGAGTCGTGAGGTTGTCGACAGAGCTGGCTTGTCAATGAAGATGAAAGGCCGCTGGCCAGTCGAATAATTTAGAGTTTTGACGAGGTGAGGATGTGAGGGTGTAAGATGAGGTTGTTTCGTACAAAAAAAAAGGTAGTTAGGACTACTGTAGTGTATAATAAGACAGTTATGATTCCTGTCTCTAAATATTCTCCCTTCTTCCTCTTCCTAGCTTAAACAGCCATCCGATATGCCTTGGACCACCTATCTCCAGCCTTTCGAGAGGAGATGCCGGTATAACCTCCCGATTACAATCAGCTGCCGATCCACAAACCCGAATATCACAAAGTTTTCGGGCTTTGAAGTCTTTTCTGGTCATCTTCTGCCATTCCCCCGCACTGTCTGATGCTCCACATCCCCGCGCTATCAGCCCAATTATTGAGACTGGGGGTTCTTCCCATGGGCTCAGACACCATTTGAGATTATGGGGATACTCTATCCAATGATCATAGCTGTGATTTTGGATCTACGATGCAATCATCTTCTATGGAGGGGCTTTTAAGCTGACTGTGTACGAAGGTTCGGAGCAGCTTCACGGCATTAAAGGCTTGGCCAAAACATTAGTACGCTTAGTACGTTTTTCAAAGGTGGCCTGATAAGCCACTATAAAGGCCAACCCCTCTTAATTGCTCCTCTCTTCTTCAGACCATTTTTCTTATTTCCTCTCTCAATTTCACTGCTTTCCAATTCACCATGGGGACCAATTCTGCTCCACTGGAGTTTACCGTATGCGACTTTCTTATACACTGCAGCTTGGGATTTGCAATTGACTGACAAAAATAGAAATTCCAAACTGTCATTAACAATCAACTCGTCTCCACTACAAATACTCGACACAGTATCAACCCCGCGACCTCCCAGCCAAATCCCGAGGTCCCAGTTTCCACCAAAGAAGACCTGGACAAGGCCGTCATCGCAGCCAAGGATGCTTTCAAGAAGTGGTCAAAGACTTCCTTCGAGGAACGTCGTAAGGCTTTACATGCCTACGCAGATGCCATCGACGCAAATGCCGATGGCTTCGCCAAAGCTTTGACCATGGAGCAGGGAAAGCCTCTATCTCAATCTGCTGTGGAGGTCGGCATGGCAAGTACTTGGATTCGTGGACTCACTGCCATTGAGATTCCAACAAATACAATCGAGGAAACAGAGGAGCGCAAGATCATTCAGCGTTACACTCCTATCGGTGTTTGTGGTGCCATTGTTCCTTGGAATTTCCCCGTTCTTCTTGCGGTCGGTAAAATCGCCCCAGCTTTGTATACTGGAAACACTATTATTGTGAAGCCGTCGCCGTTTACTCCATATTGTGACCTCAAGTTGGTTGAGTTGGCAACGCAATTTTTCCCTCCTGGTGTGGTGCAGAGTGTTAGCTGTGATGATAGTATCGGCCCGATGATGACGGAACATCCTGGTATTGACAAGATCTCATTTACTGGATCGTGCATCACTGGTAAGCGGGTGATGGCTAGTTGTGCGAAGACGTTGAAGCGAGTGACTCTTGAATTGGGCGGAAATGACCCCTGCATTATCTGCGACGATGTTGATATTGACGCCATTATTCCAAAGGTCAGTCCCTGCATCTCTAGTCACAAAGCGGATATATTCAAAACTAACACTTCTCAGATCGGAATCCTTTCTTACCTTTGCAGCTCGCAAATATGCATGATGATTAAGCGTCTTTATGTTCACGAAAATATCTACGATCAATTCCTTGAGAAGCTGGTGACTTTCGTCAAGACACTCAAAGTTGGAGATGGTACCGAGGAAGATACATTCTTTGGTCCAGTGCAGAACAAGATGCAATATGAGAAGGCCAAGGATCTCTTCAGTTCTATCTCGACGGAGAACCTCAAGGCTGCACTGGGTGGCAAAATCGAGGATTCCAAGGGATACTTCATCCACCCAACTATCATCGATAACCCGCCCGAGTCTTCACGTGTGGTGCAAGAAGAACCATTTGCTCCTATTCTTCCTGTTATCAAGTGGTCTGACGAAGATGACGTTATTGAGAAGGCCAATGCCCTCGATACTGGTCTCGGCGCCTCTGTTTGGAGCAAGGATTTCGAGCGTTGTCAGCGAATTGCGGATCAGTTGCAGGCCGGCGCTGTATGGACTAACTCGCATTTCGATGTAGCGCCCAATGCTCCCTTTGGAGGTCACAAACAGAGTGGTCTTGGAGTTGAATGGGGTTTGTCTGGGTTGCTTGGGTACTGCAATTCGCAAACCCAGTGGTTGAAGAAGGCATAGATGAGCATATTCGGTGGCTGTCTCAACAAATAATTTTACCCGCATTGAATAAGTACATTCCATCTTTCACTTACGAGTAGATACTATCTTCTTCCTGTATTCCACCTAAATGGGTATTCAAAATTCAGTGTATGCGGTCTCTATGTTCTTTGTTCGTTGTTAACATTCCTTGACATCATCGCCGACGCGTCAAATTTCAAAATGAACTCTTTGAATTTCATGGTATAGTATTGTGAATGACGAGTCAAACGTATCGTCAACCTTGAAGACCTATATCATACGCACAAAGCTCCAATCTTGTCGGTCAAGAGGTTGTAATGACATCACCTCCCCTGGACATGTCCATCCTATCAAATTCCTCAATAAAAATATCAGCCACACAATCCCTGTGAAGCATGATGATCCTTGTTGCAATTAATATAAATAACAAACACTGATAGGGCGGTTATCTTGTATTGCCAACATGCAGAGGCGACTCAATGCCGATCATCTTCTACGGATGACGTTCCGGTTGTGCGCCACTCACCTCAGGGTTCACCACCGTTTGAATTTAGCAAATGATAGATTGCTTGGCATACGTTGGGTGTCAAACAGCTTGTAGGATATATTTACTGTAGTTGTATAAATAACAGTCTCTAGCCATGGAATTCTGTAGAGTACAATCAACAATTTCCAACTCCACAGCCTTATCCAATACCTTCATATTTTCAAACAACTTGGCTATTCTCTCTACCATATCTATACTACTTCTACTGTGACAACCAACACAATGTTTCATCGTCGTCGTCCAGCTACAACAACAACTCGCTCGTCCAAGCCAACCCTGATGACTCGCCTTCGCGGCCCAAATGCCAGAAAAAAGACCGTGAAGACGAAGACCACAACAACTAGACATGGTCCAGCTCCAACTACAACCACTCGGCGTGGCCCAGCCCCAGCAACGCATCATACAACTACAACTGGAAGACGTCGCTGGGGTACCACCAGACCTCAGCACCATCATCATCGAAAGCCAAGTATTGGCGATAAGCTCTCCGGTGCGATGTTGAGATTGAAAGGCAGTTTAACTCATCGACCTGGCGTCAAGGTATGTTCTATCACCATTCCAATATCCCAGAGTTAAAACTGATATAATTTCAAAAACAGGCTGCTGGCAGTCGACGTATGCATGGCACAGATGGACGTGGTAGTCATCACGTCTATTAAATTGTTAGCAAAGAGTCCTTAAGACATGACGAGTTACGAGATACTGTATTTTTACTATTATTTGATCCGGAAACCCCAATGTATTTCTATATAATTCACTCTATTCCCTTTTCACCTTCAATTAGAACATTCCCTCCAGTTAATTTTTCATATACTTCTCCCTCTGATGGCAGTGATGTGTTGACTACAATCTCCAAGTGCATCTTCTCCTTAATTGCGTCAATCGCCCCATCGTGGCTTGACGAACAAAGCTAAGATCGACTTTTCCAGCGACCGGCAAATCCTTCAACGTTTCGACGACCACCACACGATGAACGCGCAATAACCAACCACTCGACTTGTTTAAGCATCGTTATCTCCCTCAGACTGTGTATACTAGTAGTGGATTTTGGATGCGAGCAGATGGTGGTGAAGCATGCTTGGCCGTCCCCTGACCGTGCTGGATCTTCTCACGGCCGATTATTGGAATGTCAAAAATGTCAGCAATAGGATAATTTTTCGCAAGGATGGCACTGGTGAGGTAAGAATATCCAGTTCTCATAAACAAATTCTCTTTTTATAATTATTTTTGTTACTAAAATTTCTAGTTATGGCATCAACCCGACCAATCTGCCTCCATCGCAGCCGGATTCAACTGGCGAGCGCTAGACCCGCCATGTCTCAATAAGAACGTGGCCAAAGGGACAATCAAAGGGAAGAATCGAGCATCGAGTCTCACGATTGAATTGACCATTTCAAATGATGAGAGAGATTCATCAGACCAGAGTGTTCGGCGGATAACAGCCGAGCAGCATTTTCACGACGAAGCATTTATCCCCAAGACTTTCACTATTCGTCTCAACCCGACATACTTTAGGACTCTGAAAAAGAAGGGGATTTCCCGCAGTTTAGCCTATTCTTATGCCTTGTTCTTTGATCGATCACCATATCCCCCTCCGGACGAATGGAAGGACCGCGAGACTGGTTTAAAATGTTGCGAAGTACGCGACTTCTTTGGTATTAAGGTTAACTCTAGACACGCCAGTTTCTGGATTGGCATCAAGCATCATCTCAGGTACGTAATTTATCTAGAAACCTTCAAGTCCGTCTATACCGAAGACACCAAGTCGCATCGTTGTATCTCATCCCTTGCATTACATCTCTGCCCGTGTTATCAGGTGTCTTGCTGAGTCAAAAATAGAGGGCTGAGTTGAGCTGATTGTTTTTTTTTCCACCTTCAGATCGAACATATGTACTTATATCATGACTATTTTCATGATATTGCTGGTAATTGCCGGCGTCGTCGCCGGTGTTCTCACCTCGTCACATCCACTGCCCAAGTCTGCTGTCGTGGACTTGGGCTATGCGCGCTATCAAGGGCGATCCTTGTACAATGACGTTGATGAGTATTTGGGAATGCGATTTGCTAAATCGCCCCTCGATGACCTTCGTTTTCGAGCACCTGAAGACCCGGAACCCTCTTCCGATGTGCAAGATGCCTCCGCAGTAAGAAATTTTTCTATCAAGCTTCGCGGTATGCTGCACTAATTGCTAACAAAGGGATAGTTCGGTCCAGTTTGTATCGGTACAGGCCAGACCACTAGTGATTCCAAGGCCGAAGATTGCCTGTTTATCAACGTCTTCAAGCCCAAACATGCATCTGTGAATTCGAGCCTTCCGGTGTGGTTCTTCATCCAAGGAGGTGGGTACGCAACTAATGCCAACAACAATTTCAATGGTAGTAAGGTCGTGCATAATTCCGGTCATGATATCGTCTTTGTCAACTTCAATTATCGTGTCGGTGCCCTTGGATTCCTTGCTAGCGAAGATGTACGTCAAGACGGTGATCTTAATGCCGGTCTACTGGATCAACGGAAGGCTCTCTCTTGGGTGCAGAAATACATTCATCTCTTTGGTGGGAATCCTGACCATGTGGTGATTCATGGTGATTCGGCTGGTGCTGGCTCGGTTGCTCTTCATTTAGCTGCCTATGGAGGTGAAAATAAGAACTTGTTCGTTGGTGCAGTGGCCGAATCTACCTTTTGGCCTACTCAACGAACGGTCGCAGAGATGGAGCCTCAGTATAAACGCCTTGTTAAGCAGCTTGGTTGTGACAATGCGCAGAACAGTCTTTCATGTCTGCGATCGACTGATATTGATACTCTGCAAAAATACGATGTCCAGTCTGCATTTCCTGGTGCCACCGAGTCTCCGCCGCCACTTTGGTATTTTTTGCCAGTCACTGACGGAAGTCTTGTCAGCGATCTTCTCTATAGCTCGTTTGAGCAAGACAAGATCATTCATGTACCACTGGTCGTCACTGATGATACCAACGAAGGAACAGCCTTTGCAGTCAATGCGACCAGTCCGGACGAAGTATCACAGTTCATGAAGAACAACTATCCAAAGCTAAACGAAACTCAACTGAAGACTATCAACCAGGTCTATCCGCTGATGGATCCTCTACCCAAACATGCGGCATATTTCCCTTCTGCAGCCGCGGCATACGGTGAATCCACCTTCACTTGTCCTGGTAATATGATGACGGCGACTATGTCAAAGCACTACAATTCTAGCAGAGTCTGGAACTATCGATTCAACGTGCAAGACAAGACTCAAATCGAAGCCGGTAAAGGTGTACCGCATGTGCTGGATCTTGTTGCGATCTTTGGCCTACAACAAACCAACACCCCTTCATTATCATTTGCCAATACCAACAAGAAAATAGTCCCCATCACTATGGACTATTATCTGAGTTTCATCAAAACTCTGGATCCCAATACTCTGCGGAACAAGGATGCGCCCGAGTGGGATAATTGGGGAAATGGCATTGGACAGAGGTTGAAGCTTCAAACAAACAAGACTGAAATGGAACCTGTCCCAAAAGCACAAATCGAGCGATGCAGGATGTGGAAGGAGTTTGCCGATACGATGGAACAATGAAAGCATAACTCTAGTGTAGCTGATAATTCTCGGGTTTCACAGTTGTGTCACTGTGGACTCCGAACTAGGGCTTCCATACTCCTACGAGTACGACCTAGTATACTAATATTGGGAAAATAATAGCCAAAGGAATTTATATAACGAGCAATATGATCTTTAGTAATCATACTCAATCACTTCAAGCTTATCCCAAGTGTAAATACTCTTCTCTTCCAAGATTCCCCTCAACCACCTGCATATCATAGGTCCAACTCGTCTCCACTCCACCACCACAGCCCATCATTGCGCACGAATTTGATTCCGGAGCCCTCCGCATGGCCTTCTCCGCGTGACAAAGTGACAAAGTGACAAAAGTGAGGGGTTATCAACGGGAAATCCTTTGATTCAAATCCGGGGAAGCTCCACAGCTCCACTTTCATCATGACTTGGTCTTCTCGTCTTTGAGCATGCTATGAATCCTTCTTTTTTCATATACATATTCGCAATAAGTTCTACTTAAGTTTGAAGTAGATTTGCTGCAGCTATGAGGCCAAATGATCCTCCTCTATTTCCTACTCTCGCCGTCGAACTCATCGAACTCATTGCTAGCAAAGCTGACAATCAGAGCTTACTAGCCCTCCGCCTCGTCTGTCGAGACCTTCAGAAGAAGACCTTCCATCACTTTGCCCGTAGATCATTCTCCTCAATAAAGACCGATTTATCCGAGGAAAGCCTTATTCGAATCAACGCGCTTTCACAAAATGCAGCCTTACGACCATACGTCCACGGCCTGGCGTTTATGCTTCAAAATGGCGTCGGTCGCGGCCTAGTTTGGGATCGTCATCCTTGGGGTCCAATATCAGCTCCTTTAGAAGTCGATGCGATCCGTCTTCTTCGAGATAATTTGATCAAATATTTAACGAATTGTCGCTCCTTTTACATTTTCTGTCGATACCCCGAAGGCCATCCGGATATGAACCATGTAACCATCACCGATGCAGTCGCAGTATTCTTCGCACTGGTCGTGGATTCTCGATTGCCAGTTTCATCATTTCACCTTATTTATGCGAACAAATATTCACGGACATTGATTATGGATATGCGACGTATACCGAAGATGTTATATCGACAACCACAGTTCAAAATCGTATGGTCTAATTTACAGAAATTGTCCTTGGAACAATACCTCACACTCGACAATTTCGGGTTTTTGCTCGAATTGGTACTCAGTGCACCGAATCTGAAGACTCTTCTTTTAAATCTAGGATCGCAGGATCTGGCATCTGAATTTATGCACGAACTTGCCGAGACAGCATCATTCTCCCAATTACAGGAGTTGGCTTTATTCAGAACTTCGGTCAGATTACCGGATTTAATGAATATTCTACGTCGAGTACGTGAGAACCTAACTGCTCTTACTTTATATCATGTTTCGCTTGCCCCGGACAATAATTGGATATCTGTTCTCACGGAATTAACTCGGGGCTTCATTTCGTTGACGACGATATCGCTTTATTATTTATGGACCACGTCTCCGACGAAAGAGCTGCTTGCTTTTTCGGATATGAATAAAGCACCGGCTTTGCAGTCTATGCCTGACAAGAATTTGCACATGTTTTATTCGGACAATCCAAAGAGTCCTTCAGTGCTTGGGGTTGAATATTCTGGCAATAAGATGCCGCAGATCCTTGGCTTGTTGAGGAACTGTGTGCTGAGTTCATGAGGACAAAGTGGTCAACTTGCGTGGATTGGATTTATATGATGATCGGACATGTTGCTGTTTACGTACATCTAAGCGTTTTTCACTAGTAACTTGGATGCCTTGTTACCTTTAGCATTCGATATACACAATTGACCACTGGAACTTACAGTAGTGGACTGATATACATAATAGTATGAATTGAATTACCTTCAAGTGCTATCCTGATTTCAAATAACAATACAATAACAGCTATTCAAGCAGACAATCACATGAAAATACACATTTTATTCCAATGTTGGGAGCATGGTCTCGTATTTTCTACATGCCTGACCGTTAGGAAATCCACCCTAGCGCATAACGCCCAGCTTAATCCTTACACTAGCGTTGTAAACTTCATGCCACGCGAATGTATTGTCCTGCAAGACAAGTGGGCCCATACCACATGGCGATTCTCTTTCAAAAATTTGGACCGCATCCTTCGATATCCATCCAATAACGTCTGTTCCATTGTCGGGCTAATCATTGAACTAAGTCCTTAGTCTCTTAGTTGCAACACAATGTCAAACACTTACTCAGCATTGTCACAATGGATTCGGCTGTGTCCGGCCGAGTTTGGTAACTAGTGGATTAATGTGTTAAGTGAGTGGGTTAGGTGGGTGCATCCCCCCTCGTCGACGACAGTCCTGTTTCAAAGTTCAATCTGTTTCTTGACACTACCGAACACATCACCATAATGGGAGACTCAATAGCCGTGGTAAGAGATGTATCCTGGAGAATATTGCTCATTGCGTTGAGTCTGATGATATTAGGATCCGGATTTTTATACTATGGAGGAGGAAGCGAATCAGGATGACTTTAATTCGTGGGTCTATAGGGAAATTGCTTGGTTTATGATCTATTCTGACAATCAATCAGAGAGACTACTTCCATTGCTTCGACGATCGCTAAGGGTATCATGGAGAATGGTCGAAGGTCGTTATGATTTTCATACTTTGAGGGGTGCATCTTGTTGACGGAAACAGATACCAGGCCATGAAAGAGAACGATTATTGGTGAGTGCCAGATCAACTGTCCTTGATGCCCTGATAGATTCAGACTGATCATTCTATTAGGAGTCCCTCCGATGAACAACAATTCGAGTCCTTGGAAAATGGGTATTTGAAATATTCACCCTCTTCTTCGCCCCTTTTCTGACCAGCCCAGACATATGGTATGTCTAGTTTTAGACTACCACCAGAAAAATCCACTTCACCGGTCGCCCATCAAGGAGAATCCCAAGGTTTGCACATTCAATTACTCAAATTCCCAGTTATTATGACTAATTCTGCCTTAGCACATACTTGACATCGGCACGGGTAAAGGATCATGGGCAATGTAAGTCATTTCGAGTTGCAAGAACGCGACACATTTATGGGCATAAAGTGTTTCTGACTTCTCCTCGAATAGTGACATGGCAGATAGCTACCCATCCGGTAATTTCTACTTTCTTTCCAATCCTAATGTTCTATCCGAGACATAAGCATTCTAACGGATCTAGCAACTGTTCGCGGTGTGGATATCTTCCCTCCCCCAGTAACCTGGATGCCCCCGAATTGTATCTTCGAAGTCGACGATGTCCTTCGCGAATGGACTTGGAGAGAGCCCTTTGATCTCATCCATCTTCGTATCCTCCTAGGAGCATTTGACGACGCCGGTTGGGCCACACTTTACCGTCGATGCTACGAGTGCGTTTTTCCAGACCTTATAAATCGAGACATTGTAAACTGACGCGAATCTAGTAATCTGGAGGTAGGCGGCTGGATTGAGCAATTGGAATTCGACATTCGACTATACAGCGACGACGGTTCTCTGAAGGAAGATAGTCTTCTTGCTCGGTGGGGAGACAACTTTATAGCCTGTGGGAAGCGCGCCGGTCGCTCACTCACGACTCAAGAAACAATGAAAGCTGCCATTGAGAAGGCTGGATTCGTGGATGTACATGAGCACCTCTATAGGCTTCCGCTAGGTCCGTGGGCTAGGAACGAAGTCCTTAAGGAGGCGGGTCGGATCAATTATCATCATTGGTCAGCGGGCTTGGAGGGTTATGCAATGTGGCTTCTCACGAAATTCGGAGCACCTGAACCATGGACCACGGATGAAGTGCATGTTTATCTTGCCAGTATTCGAAAGGAACTGGCGGACTCGAAGATCCATGCGTATCAATATGTGTATGTCTCTGTTTTCCTATTTGTCGACTTCGAGCCCATGCTGACATGATCTAGACGGAGAGTATGGGCACGCAAGCCCACTGGAGAGGGGAAGGCTCTGGAAGCTGAGGTTAAAGTGAAGCAAGAGAAAAAAGCAGACTCGGTGGAGCCGAAGATAAAACAAGAAGAGTAGACAGAATCCGCGGACTGGTTGGTATCCAGCTTTGTATAGGGATAGGAGTGAGCATCGACACATCATCCCTCACATTGTACAAATTCATACAATTTCATACGGTTCTTTCCTTCTAGTGTACCTGATATAAGGCCTTGAAGGTGCCAACACGAGCAAAATTTCTGCATTCCTTATTTATCCTTCAAATTCTGAGTAATATCGAGCTATATTCAACTTGGCATGTATCAAGTATATATTCATCTAGCGAATTCCAAGCTCCAGCAATAATCCTCAGTAATTCTCCCTATCATTCCCCCTTGACGCTCTGTTCCTTGACATTTCGGCCTAATATCTTGACATTCCAAGAGGTAAGATCTCCTTCAAAGTGAACAGAAAGATTAATCTTCTCATGCGGCCAAAGGGTGATATAGTTGTCAGACCAATACACAGGTGCAATCACATTGCCCTGCGAGTCGACTGCATTCAAGTTCACAAACACTGCCGGGATTGGAGATTTGTTCTCCAACTCAATATTTCTTGAGGTCCATCCATCTTGAGTCTTCGATTTGGAACTCGTAATCTTTACTTTAACACTAGCAGATTTCAAAGATTGCATCTTAGTATAGTCCGCATATTCAGTCACTGGCGTCGAATACCAAGTCGAATTCGACCAATCAAGTACGTCAGGCTTTGGAGAGAGCCAGTAGACGTTTCGACTAATTACATGTTTTCCTTTTCCATCTCTGAGTATCAGACGGAGGAATGCAAGATCTTTGGTCTTTTCAAGCCCACTGACTGACTGGAGCTGCTTAGATGAAGTCGGCGATGTTCGGGTCTTGATCCTAGAACTAGATATCTTTTTACCATTCGTATCAATGAGATCGATGGATATTTGACGGTCGCCTCTGCCTTTGATGGAATGGTTGATGAGCCAGATATCTTTGTTCTCATAGTCATACGCAACATGCTCCATGCGCGATCCAACTTTAGTCCCAAAATATGACCCCATTGGGCTCAAGTAGTAGTCGAAAAGTTGCCAATGCAGGTTGGGCCATGCGCTGTTCAACATCCAGTATACCAAGCCAGTCGCAGGGCGAGATGCATTTTGGTGAGCGGAATAAGCCTCAAACTGGGCGCGAGTCGCTTCATAGTCTGCCATCTGGCATTTCAGGACATAGTCTTCCAGACTGGTCGGCTTCCCATATCGTTCGAAGAGACCCTCGTTGTAGATGGACCGTGTATTGAAAGAGGATTCTTTGCTCGACATATGATACAGTCCTTCCTTGGGCTCGCTCCAGAGGGTCTTCAGATCATCATCTGCCATGAATCTTTTCAAACTCTCCATTACAGGAGTACCAACTCCTGCACCAAGCTCAGATCCAAAACCAAAGGCTGCACCTTCGTCATCTCCGTACCAGTAATTCGGCGGTACCCAATCGTATGGGCCATCCATCTTCATTCCTGAGGGTCCTAGGGCTTCGGGATATCCACGCTTGCTAGCCGATGCAATGACCGGATTCCGCCAGTCCATTTCTTTCAAAGCTTTCAGATATACTTCCGTTGCTCTATCATTGGGCCAGGAATCGGACCCAACTAGGAATCCAAGCATAGATGGATGCGGTTGCATCATTTCAGCTTCATGAAGCATGGAATCACGAGCGACGGAGTAGTCAGATTCTTGCCATAGATATCCATGGCCGTCTTCGTTATGCTATATCCTTTTATTAGCCCATCAAATGTCACGATATGTCTTTTCCGATTCTAATCGGTATTTAGATACTCACCTTCCAGCCCTCCCACTTCGTGCAGCATTCCCATCCAGCTAGAACCATAAGTCCCATTTGATCAGCCATTTCATAGAACTCAGGATGCTCTTGTTTCCCTTCTAGACGGATGGTGTTCAAGCCCATATCGAGCATGTATTGGAAGATGGTTCGAACTCGATTTTCGTCGTAGCGCAAGAAAATATCCGGTCCATATCCAGCGCCCATGACTTCAAAGGGGTACCCGTTGACAGTGAATGCGGTGTCATTATGTCCGTTAACATAGGAGGAGGCACTTCGGATTCCAAATTGCTGGCTGCAAGATACATCTGAGGTCTCTCCGCTGTCATCGTAGAAGATGGTCGCATGAACCGAGTACAGAGACTGTGGTCCCCAACTCGCAGGCCACCAGATTTCAGGATTGTTTATCCCGACTCTGATGGAAGCTATTCTTTTCTCTCCGGGCATTAAGTGGAAGTCTCGAATAAATCGAGTCGGCTCGTCATGGTTGGGTGGCTCGATTGTGCCGTTGAGGGTGACACGAATTGGTCTGGGTGCTCGATTGACCAGGTTGGTCTTCAGGGTGACATTCACTTGCTCTTTATCATTTATCTTTGGGAAACCCGTAAAATCAGTATTCACTCGAAAGGGAGACATCGAGACGGTCCCAGTTTGAGATAGTTCAACATGACGCCAGACCCCTGTTCCATTATCCGGTGGATGAGGATTCCAATCTTCGAAGCTCTGGGCAAAATCTCGATCATAGTTCGTGGCATATACTCGAATAAGAATACAGTTATCACCTGGCTGGACTTGACTCGTCAGGTTATAAGTATGTCCACCGAAAGAGCCTTGCTGTTCTTCCTTCGACGCGATGCGTTCACCATTCACATAGATATCAGCTTTCGAAGTGATGCCGTGAGTAATCAGACTGAAGTACTGCCCATCTAATGGCTTCATTGTAAATTCCTCTCTGTAAAGCCATGGAGCACGAAAAATCTCTTTGTCCCCGATATTATCCATGTTGTCCGAAAAGAACAATTGCGTGTCGTTGTAAATTCCATTCTCGATTAGACCTGCCATTACTGTCCCTCGCGATTCAACACGGTACCAGTGCGTGGTATTGAGTCCAGGTAGTGATAATTCAGACATGTCGTCCTTGACGCGTGTGGCAGACTGGAGATGCCAGCCTGGAATAATAGCCCTATCTCCAGCTTTGGACACGAGAGGCCCCCCTTTGACAGTAGCTAAAATGCCACATAGTGCCATAGTAAGGGCTATAGGCCCTCTGTGTATCTTCAAACGCATCTTATTAGCAGGAACTAGATTAACTTGACTTGCAACTCTTCAACTTCGAGTTGAACTTCAACTTTAAGTTCACAAGTGTTATTGTGAGTGCGCTTGGCTATAGAACTATTGCGATCATTGCAGTACAGAATAGAAGATTGCCAAAGCTCAAGTTGCATTGCATTGCGATAAGACTAAATTTTTCTTTACAACCGTGGTAGATTTATAGAGTATATCGTAGTGTTGACTGCAAGATTTGGCCCGGATTGGTTTAGTAGGGTTGATTTGGTGGTCGGCGATTCTGGTAAACACGCAGTTTTCCCCGGTCAAGCCTGTGGTGAACCACGAATTTCCTATTCGAGGCAATGAATAGACTTTCCCTTCATCAGATTAATGTATGGTTGGGCATCTTGTGGTATTGATGACATGGGGGACCAATAGCAAGCTGAAAGGGACTAGGTCACTATCGGTAATTAATCATGTCACTTCATATACCGCGGTATTTTCTGCCATATTCTTTGAAGTGGCCGGTATGTACACTTTTAATTAGTATATACATGAAGTCGGATGTGAGCTAATACTCAATACGAAGTTAGAGGTGCCCTAAGAGAAGTAAACCAGCCCTTAGTACTTTAGTATGGTATAGCAGAAGTCCCAGGAGTGCTAAATGCCCCAAAACACTTAGGAGATGCCATGAAAATAGAATGTCATATCTCAACAAATACCTTACTCCAAGAGATTATATTAGAAGTTTGTTTACTACATAGTATTCTTAGCTTAAACTTCCAAGTTTTCTGAATATATTTATATATATATAATTAGTTCTGTAACAGAACTATAGAGATAAGTCTTTAAAATAAGCAAGCTATCACGTATTTCTTACTAGTACCTACTAAAGTAGTGTTGGGAAAGAATGATTAAGTCAATTGAGCTTCAGACTTATGACTCTCTAAATCAAGAGATCTCATGTTTTAATGCATGAATAGCTGCAGCGTTTGGTTGTTGAAAAGATTTATCGCATACTATCTGTCTTGGGGCATTCAGCACCTTTGGATCTACGTCAAGTAGAAGATACATGTAAAATTAAAGTAGGCCCTTGAATTTGGGGTGCGGTGTTGAATCATAAATGCAGAGACAATTCTCATTTCATTTGGTTGCCGTTCAAATAGAATCCTTTTGCTGGTTCTTTGCATGTCATACCACAACCCCATTTTATACCGGTGCCCCTTCTACCAATAACCTCACTCTTTAAACCAACAACAGCAAGATTTTCCATTTACTATTAACCATGCACGACCGTAGCTTGAATTTCCTTTCCCTTTTTTAATGCCTCGAAGCTCAATCACGAAGGACTCCTATCGACCATTCTCTCCCTTCCGGAAAGGGATGATCATGACAACACCGGAATGTGCCGTTGCGTTCGTCGTTTTCAGCCAGGAACCATCCAAACATCAATTAACAGTGGAACTCCAAGATACCCCTGTCCATTCATCGCCCTCATTCATCCCCATCAACCCATCACAAGTCCACCTTGACAGGTCCCGCCCGCATTCCCAATCGATCCTCATCGTGGAGTCGCCGTTGTCTAGAACCATGGGAACCACGATACATTGACTGTCTCGAAGTTGCACTTCGTTCGAAAACCTCGCCTGTTTTCGGTATATTTGGATCTTTGCGATGGGAGGAACACTTTATGCGGTCGAACGTGCTGGTCTAGGGCTCTAATCCCCTATCCAGGGCGTCGTCGTGATTCGAGGGACGCCGCCTTGTTTCCATACCAGCTCCTAGTGTTATTGGAATGTGGCTACCCGATCCACACAGTCCTACGGTATTGATTTCTCTAACGCTGAGCGTCTGTCTTCTTGAATTGCCCGTTACACTTGCACGATTGGTTGCTGAATAGCTTCGTTTTCAGTAAGTGCGGGATGTGAGATGGAGCAGTGAGTGTTCGACTCCAATTATAATATTATTTCACTTGATATTTCGATATATCGACTTCTCGACTTCCTCATGCGCATGGCTGGTCACACTTCCCGTCCTTCATGGACAGGCCTTCTGGTCTTAGGCCTGGCTGGGATTTCGTCAGTTCAAGCGTTGGATTTGGATGCCGATAACAATGGTGAGAGACGCGCTTGCTAGACTATTCACTTTGACGCAATTCAGACTAATTTATTACAGAATCCGTGAAGAAAGCGGCCAAGATAGTCGCAACAGACATGATGAGCTACTACACTGGATATCGACCCGGCGACAATCCTGGTAACTTACCAGATCCATACTACTGGTGGGAAGCCGGAGCCATGTTCAACGCCATTATTGATTATTGGTTCGTGACCGGGGATGATCAATGGAATGACTGGACTATCCAGGGTATGCTATGGCAAGCTGGAGATAACGCCGCTTTCATGCCCAACAATCAGACCAAGACCGAAGGAAATGATGATCAGGCTTTCTGGGGATTCACAGCCATGTCTGCCGCAGAGCGAAATTTCCCTAATCCACCAGATGACAAACCTGGTTGGTTAGAAATGGCTCAAGCAACTTTCAACACTCAAGCGCCGCGATGGGACGACTCGTCTTGTGGTGGAGGATTGCGCTGGCAGATCTTCACCTGGAATAATGGATACAATTACAAGAACACGATTTCTACTGGTGGATTCTTCAATCTGGCTGCTCGTCTTGCGAAATATACCGGTAATCAGACTTATGCCGATTGGGCTGAAAGGGCATGGGATTGGACTTACAATGTCGGCTTCATGACTCCGGAATATCATTTCTGGGACGGCGCAAGTGATCTGGATAACTGCACCGAGAAAAACAAGATTGAATGGACTTATAATGCCGGTGTCTATCTCCTGGGTGCAGCAAACATGTACAACCTGGTGAGTACTCATTTATCTACAGGGAAAAAGTATCACTTCTAATACATTACAGACCGAAAGCAAGAAATGGAAAGAAAGAACTCAAAAAGTCCTCGATGCAACGGACGTCTTCTTCTCAAAAGAGACACCAAATGTGATGTACGAACGCGCATGCGAGACCGTCAACACCTGCATGGTCGATCAGCGTTCATTCAAAGGATATCTCGCTCGATGGATGGGAGCAACCACCCAAATGGCCCCCTTCACTTATGACCAAATCATGCCCAGACTCAAGGCCTCTGCCGAAGCAGCTGCGAAAACATGTACTGGTGGACCGAAGGGAAGTTCCTGCGGGTTGAAGTGGACTGAAAAGAAATGGGATAATACGAGAGACTTTGGCCAACAGATGGCAGCTCTCGAGGTGATTCAGTCTAACCTTATTACTCGCGTTGCTCCTCCAGTTACGGATGATAATGGCGGTACTAGTAAAGGTGATCCTGGTGCTGGTGGTAAACCAGAAGAGCCTAAGCCTTCGAGTTTGATGCGTAAAATCACTACGGCTGATCGTGCTGGGGCGGGCATTCTTACTGCCATGATGATGGTTGCCATTGGAGGATCAGCTACATGGTTATGCTGGGATTAGATTATCGTCTATCCCAGATTTCTTTTACATTTCTGTTCATTTCCTCGGCGTTTGTTTTCTGTGAATATCTTTTGGTAAACGAAGTTGCAGGACTCGGGAAGCTAGTTCATTCTAAACTGATACTTGTATACCTCACTCTATGAAATTGATAATCCCAAACAATCTGTAGATCCGGAATATACAATCCAGATTATCCGGGTTTCATCTAGATATAGTCCTAATCAAGCACTTCCTCGCCCTCTTAACCTCGGTTGTCCCTTTTTTGACTCCACTTCCATCTTGCGGGGAACTGGGGCAATCTTCTTGGCTGGACCAGTGGAAGAACGGAGTATACGACCAAAAGGTGTAACAGACCCGATGGAAATGCCGATCCACTCCTAAATCTGACTGCTACCTCCCTGACTATATCATTACGCACTCCACATTGTAATCTTTTTAAGGTTCAGGACGCTTTTCTGCACCGACAATTACCCGACGTTGTATTCATTATGCGTGGGGGTACAGAGCAAATCCCGGGGATATTAAGAGACGAATATTACTCCCGTTTTGATTCTATGGGCATACGAGTATTTGTGGTCATCTCGCAGTCATGAGGTACACAGTTCTAGGAATTGCTGGTCTTGTAGCAGCCGTTGAGGCCCAGGAGATTTTCCATACGACGAAGGGTCATTCTGCTCGATCTCAATGCACACAGGCTACTGCTTCGCCGAGTTATTACTTTCAACCATTCTCTTTTACACTCAATGAGACAGTTCGGTAGGTCCTAGTCGTACAGCGTGGACGAGATGATGGCAGACACTTACAATATTAGATATGCAACATCTATGCCCTCACCCACTACAACAAAGACATATGCACCAGCATACACGGATGCAGTTAAACATTTCACATCTTTGTCAACGACAACTTGGGGAAGTTGGCTACCGGGTGAGACGGTGATCAGTGCAACTGATCATGATGATCCCTTCGGACAAGCTGCATGGTCTTCTATGTGGCAGGCAGCGGATCTCCAGAATTATGTGAGTAACTCTTGAGTGGGTTTTTGAGTCGCTTGATTGATTCGACTGAACTTTTTCATCTTCAGACAACGACTGGAATGTACTCGACGACCGTCAGCCCAACTCCCATCCCAACAAGCGAGCTCGTTCTTCCACCGAGTGACTACTTCGGTCCCAACGATTGTTATAACTTCCCAGAAGACTTTGTATTCGGTGTTGCAGGTAGTGCAGCCCAAATTGAAGGCGCAATTGCTCTCGAGGGCCGCTCTCCGTCTTTACTTGAGAAACTTGTTGCGGACAGCAGGCCAAAGGACTATGTCACCAATGAGAACTACTACCTCTATAAGCAGGATATTCAGCGATTGGCAGCTATGGGAGTCGAATACTACAGTTTTACTATTCCCTGGTCTCGAATCCTACCATTTGTTCATCCTGGAACTCCGGTCAATCAACAAGCCATTGGCCATTATGACGACTTGATTAATACAATCTTGGACGCTGGAATGCAACCTGTGGTGACTATGCTTCATTTTGATAGCCCACTCATGTTCGTCGCGAGTGATAACATCAGTATGTCCCATCATCAAGTGCTGTTATAGTACCAGTATCGTATACTGGTACTCGCATACTAATCTCTTGGTACACTTCGACTGACAACCTTTCAGCAAAGCACCCTGATATTGGCTATAATAATGCCGGATATCAAAACGAAACCTTCGTCGACGCCTTCGTGAACTATGGGAAAGTCCTTCTCACCCATTTCGCCGATCGAGTTCCAATTTGGGTCACATTTAATGAACCATTGCTTTACGCGTTCAACTTCCAAGGTGTTGACAATGTAGTTCACGCCCATTCCCAAGTCTACAAATTCTATCACGACGAATTGAAAGCAAAAGGCAAGCTCGGCATTAAATTTAACGATAATTTTGGAGTTCCCAAGAATCCCAAGAATTCTAGTCATGTTGATGCAGCCAATCGTTTCAATGAGATGCAGCTGGGTTTCTTTGGGAATCCAATCTTTCGTGGCAAGCAATATCCCAAATCTATTTTGGATACTTTGCCTGGTGCAAAGCCTTTGAATGACTCTGAATTGAAGTATATGAATGGCACTTCGGATTTCTTTGGCATTGATCCTTATACGGCGACGGTGGTTTCTCCAGCCGATGAAGGGATTGAGGCGTGTTCGAAGAATACATCCGAGTCAAATTTGCTTTTCCCTTATTGTGTGAAGCAGGAGACTGAGAATATCTATGGATGGAATATAGGCTATCGATCTGGTGAGTTTCCAGTTATTCTGCTACTCTTAGGCTGTCTCCTGGAGGTGCTTGGCTAACCAGCTAGAATCCTATGTTTATATCACACCAACGTACTTCCGGGAATATCTCCTTTACTTATGGAATACATTCAGACACCCAGTCTTTGTATCTGAATTTGGATTTCCTGTTTATGGAGAAGCAGACAAAGATCTTCCTGATCAGCTGTATGTTTCTCATATACTAATACTCATGCTATCCAATATACCCTGCTAACTCAATCCAGGTTTGACTCTCCCCGCAGTGTTTACTACCTCTCCTTCATGTCTGAAATTCTCAAATCTATCTATGAAGATGGAGTTCATGTCATGGGAGCTCTCGCTTGGAGTTTTGTCGACAATTGGGAATTTGGTGACTATTCAGCCCAGTTTGGCATTCAAGTGGTGAATCGCACGACTCAGCAACGTCACTATAAGAAGAGTTTCTTTGATCTTGTAGACTTTGTGAAGACTCGTCAGGGTAAGAAGGACTAGACTCTCGTGTAAATAGTGAATACAATCATTCATCCTCATTTGAATGTCAATTTAAATATTAATTCTGCTCAATTAAATGCTGAATGTCTTTTATACTTCGGAATTCCCAGTTGATCCGCCCGGTCCACGTGATATCAACCACCCTCCGCGGCTTCTCCTCACTTCAACCTCGCAACTCTCCACGTTCAACGCCCAATTCTGGTTTTGATTGATTGTTGAATGGAATTTGCCCTCTGAAATTATGGCTGATCCATTTACTCTTCCACTTCGTCCTGTTGTGGAGAAATCCGACCGTCCTGATACTTTACCGGTTGAAATCGCCCAGATCAATGAACAATGGGGTAACTTTCGCAATGTCAATGAGGAAGTTCTTCTTTCGAAGCTCGCAGAAGAGGAGGAATATGGAGGACCGGTGGATTCAGGGGAGAACGACGACAAAAAAGACATGGATACCACTGAGCGCAAGGAGGAGCTGTACAAGCGGCGCGCGGAGATAACCCAATTTGCGATGTATACAATCCGTCGAGAGAAGATTCCTGACAAACTTTTTAAATTTAAGAATATTGAAGCTAATCGGATAATGTTATAGGGCCTCCCATATGGAAACGATGTTCGCTCTCGACTTTGTATCGCTATTATTGTCCAAACATGCCCCCCGTCAAGCCGAAACCTCAATGTCCGCATATCTTAAACAAGTCGCACCCGTTGGCTCGCTCAATTCCGAAGTCGTACACCCTCCTCCGAAGCCAGAATCGGCGAATAAAGACATTGCGACAGTCTCAAGGGGATGGAGGATTCAGAACTTCAACTCGGCAGCTAATAAACTACTGGGTGCGGCATCGCGGTTGGAGAAAGAAGTGGAGGCAGAGACGAAATACTGGAATTCGGTACTGGCGGTTAAAGATCAAGGATGGAAGGTCTCCAGGCTTCCACGGGAGAGACAGTCTCTCGGTGTGCAGTATGGATTTCTTGAAGGTGAGTGAACTCATAAGCAGATGAGCATATCTATCTGGTGAACAACCCGCTCTAACTATGGAAACCAGCTACGCCTGCTTTCCGCGATCGTGGATTGGCTTCTTTACGTCGCGCCAATGATGGAAGCTTGGTATTGGATCAGGGATTGGTACCAACAGGTTCACGCTTTGTCAGGGTTCGCGTAAAACGAGGCTCGAAAGTTACTGGGTGCACGAAGGTCGGCACTGCCTCTGGTGACGCAGAATCGATTGAACAACGGATTCTTCAAGCGCGAGACTCTGTTTTCGAAGATGAACTATTTCATGAATTGGTTCGAGAAGCTAGATCGATGGCGAGCTGTGGTGTGACGACGCGCCAGAATCTCATTCAGATTCCAGCCGCTGATGATTTGGAGATTCTACTTGATCTGGTGGATGCCAACGAGGATATTCTTTCTGATGAGCAGGAGTCAACTCATCAAGATTCCGTGCTTGCAGATGGTGTGGCTCATTCTATGCGCATACTACTGTGCTTTGCCCATCGTCAAAATTTACATCGACGAAGGCAGATTCCACCTCCTTTGACTCCAAAGAAACGGCCTAATCCTGAATATCATCTTTTACGTCCTGCCCTCGCATATCTCCAGCACATCTCCCAGGCCCGTTATCTCGAATCATTCATCCACGACATCACCAGTACTCTACGGTCGTCAGGCTTCCAGATTCCCAAATCCACGGCCAACATGTTTTCCAGTTGGAAAATATCCCATCAGCTTTCCTCCTCGAATGCCCTTGAAGGTCTTGTTTCGAGCTCCTTACGACCCATTGAGTCTATTTTCCAGGGCAACCTCCTCATGCCCAACAGTTCTTTCACTGTGAAGATGAAGACGAATATGTCATTCCCACCTTTTGGCACACAATATGATGTCTCCTTCAGTCTCCCTTCAATTTCAGACCTCAAATCTCCCGGTATTCTCAACCTGAGAGAGGAGGTAGAAGCTGCTATTGCCCACCTTCTTCTGCTCGACCTTGTCATGAAAGTTTCATCTACGCCGACCGAGGAGGCTGAAAAGGCTACCAACACACAAGACAAGAAATGGTGGGTTCCCATCTACCCTCATATGGGTGAATTATTACTTGCCTACGACCACCCGGAGAAACATAAGAAAATGCGCATCACTCTATCCCGCAACCAGCTCTCCCTTGAAACCTATCTAGTACGCAACATCGACGAAGTCAGTATCGGAGCCGCAGAAGACCGATCTCAAGATTCAAGCCCCATGACCTGGAAATTGCAGCATTCACCCGACAGTCCAAACCAACACTCTTCTGCGATGGCCTTCGCAGTGGCCGAATCATCGAGCTAGCCGATTCTTCGCCGATTCTCAGCCGATATCAATCGGGCCGAGCCCGTTTCTCCACCGGCATCTGAGACCGTTTTCCGTTCGATCCACCACAACAAGTGGGCTTGTGGTTTAGTGGTATAATACTCCCTTAGCATGGGAGTGGTCCGGGGTTCGATTCCCCGCGAGTCCATCTTTTTTGCTCTTTCAGCATCGTCTTCTTTGTGTTGTGAGGCTTGAAGCTTTTTTTCTTTTGCATCCCGTACATCACTGGTGGAGTGGGGCTGCAGAATTTTACAATCTTCCAATTTGAAGCGACGACGAAGAGATGGAACTGCGGAATGGGAAACCTGGAAGAGGATTGCAGTATTCTTCTATGTTCTACTTTGCGAAGAATTTCCAGTATCGATTATCATGGCTGTCCTCCAGCGTGGTGGTACTTGGACGCCGTGTCTATAATCAACTCCTATGCATAAATCAATCAATCAAAATGCGCCATTGGATGGCTTTCTACCAAGAATCAAATGAATCATCTCAATTACAAAGGATTGGATCCAGCTCATCATTCCTAGGGAACCCTCTTAATTACAGTTTCGCAGTCAATGCCTGAACAGACTCTCGCTCAGTCAAAACACTCTTCATCCTCTCCTCATCCAACCCATATGCCCCAGGAAGCCAATCAACCCTTGTGCCCAAGGCCATCAAAGCAACAGCCTCTCCACTCAGCAAGCAATTCGCCATACCATACCCATTAAATACAGCTGCGATCCATTCCCCTTGACCACTACGCCCGGAAAGCGAAGACGGCAAACGTCCAACCAAGGGTAACCCATCCGACGAAAAGCCCATTATTCCACTCCAAGAACTGACAAGTTTCCAAGGGGAAGACCCATCCTTTCCGAAATATCGAGGCAAAACACTCCGCAGATGCGCAACAGAGTGCTCGCCTACAAAACTATCGTCCGCAGAAACAGTCTCATCAACTCTGGCATCCTCACCTCCAAAATAAAAATACCCCGTCTTAACACTCTGTCCCAGGTAATACAATCCATACCCCGATCTTCCCGTCGCAGCATCATACGTCGGCGTGTAGTGAAATCCCCAAGAGATATCCTCCCCCTGATTCGGTACAGAGTGATCCGGATCCTGGACCGTCATCGTCCCCTTGAAAGGATGAATCCTACCTCGAAGTCTTGGAAGAAGATGTCCCGTATATCCATTAGTAGCATAAATGACATTCCCAGCACGAAGTGGACCGCGGGATGTATGAAGTGTATATGCATTCTGCGTTGCGCATGCAGCATCATACTCCACGTTTTTCACCGGGGTATTAGTCTCTATAGTGAGACGATCTGGATATTTCTTCAAAAGATCCACAAAAACTTTCGTCACAAGTCGATATGGCCAGACTGTACCGGCTGCAAGTAATGCTCCTCCAACAGCGCCATGAATTCCATACTCCTAGGGTCAGTCATCAGCAAATACCAGATCAGCCAGATCATCCAAAAGAAAAAGAAAAGGAATACCTTCAACACGACATCCCCATCAAGAATACTATAAATTCCCTTCAAAGAAGGATGATCCCTCTCCATCCTCTCAATACTTTCCTTAAACGCTTCGAATTTCTCCCCCGTCACAAAGACTCTCAACTTCCTCAATTCCTGAACTTCACTACTCTCCTTCACATCAAACTCCTTAATCAATCCCCTCATACATTCCAAATTCTTCAACGTAAATTTCGCAATTTTCCCCGCCATTTCTGATCCATAAATCGTCGCTAAATGACTATATTCCTCCCCCACGTTAGCGGCCATTTGTCCGCCATTACGGCCCGTAGCACCGGAACAAAGTGTTCGAGCTTCTAAAACTGTGATTTTGACTGTTGGGTGGGATGCCAGAAGTGTTTTTGCGATTGATAGGCCTGTTATTCCGGATCCTATTATCGCGTAGTCTTTCTCTTTGGGGAGAGTCGGGGATTGAATGTTTGAGAGGATGTGTGGTGGTTGTTGCCAGTATGATGATGTTGGGTTTTCCCTTGGTAGGCCTGGATCTGCGTTGACGAGTTTGGTGACTTGTTCATTGTTAGTTGGGAATATAGTATCGTAGGTTATTTTATGAGTCTTACTTTGCTCGATTTCACGGTTCTTGTTGGATGCCATTGTGAGTTGTGCAATAGTATGTTGGCTGTAAATGCAGAAATTGGACGAAGATTCATTTTATATCCCAACTTCATGCGGGGTTTATCTTATCATGACGATTTCTGCGCGTGGAGATGCCTCGTTAGGAATGGTTTGGATGGTTCAAGCCGAGGTTGAGTTGGAGTTGAAATATTATTGTTATTCTATATAATTCTATATAAAAAGTAGACTATTTAGTCCTGAGACTGGAGAATATATACAAGTTTATGTACTAAAGAGGCAAGATAATAGCAGCCCCCAACACAATCGCAATAACAGAAGCTCCTAGCGACATTTCAAGTCCATCCCATAAGGACTTCCTCGATTGCAACCTGGCAGCAGTATTTGGTGTAGATTTGACAGCCTTTTCGATATCTCCAGTCTGTGTAGCTGCATTTGCACCCGTCTTGATATCAGACTCGTGATGAATGATAGTCACAGCAGTGACAGAAGCGAAAGGCGTAAGGAGTGTCGCGAAATCAGAGTCCCAGGTTTCAGTATAAGTTATGGTAGTGAGAGAACTTCGAACATTCACGGCATGTAGTGTTGTTCTTTCAGCTTCCCAGGCCGTATATGTTTCGGTAGATAAGTCCCAAGTCGTGTGCATTGAGGCATAAACTTGACATCCTACTGTCGGGGTATAAGATGTGACTGTATCCCAACATCCGCCGAATCTATCAGCTGTGTAGCCACTGATGAACAAGTTAGTTGAGGATACTCAATCAAAGTAGAGACAGTACATACCTCGGACAACAGACCGCGATAGTCTCACTAGGTTTCAAAGAACTGGCCATTAATGCAGCCGTATAATAGCGATATGGAAAGCTCATCGACTCGGGCGCATTCAAGCTCATCGCCCCAGAAGTTGTAGGAACATTATCACCGTCGCGTGCAGCTTGTGCAATCGTCTCCCAGCCACTGGGACAGTGTATACCGGGTGAATAGTATACACCAATCGCTACACGTTGTCCCTCCGCCATTGTCATTGGTGTCGCGGTGGATGTTGGCATGCAGTTTGAATACTCGGTCATCGCGCAGTCCACATTATAAAAGCCACGCGGAGGTAAATGCTCCTCCTCTTCTCTGAATCCTGCTCGATATGCGAGGGTCAATCTGCTTGGATCTGTACAGCTTGGTGGTGGTGTGTATGTTGTTGTGAGAGGGCCATTATTTTGGAACGTGTATCGATAATTTGGGATTGTGAAGGGGCCTATTTCATCACTGATGACTGTGCCGCGGACGGTTAGGGTCGTCATATTAGTATGAAGTATTCGATTTCTTTATGAAAGGGTGTATCTTTGATTCCGTTTCGAGGGAGAGTTACTCGTACGAGAAGAATCAGGCTGTCTCGCAAAGGAACAAAGCCATGTCGGACCCTAAAACTAGCCGGTGGAGATAAACCACCATTTTATGCACTTTGAGGTGTTCTCCTCAATCTACAGTAGTTCAATTTGTGGAGCATCACTTTATGGCCCTGAGGCTCAAAGACCTCGCTTGTCAATCTCCGCCCCATCCACTACCAGCTTGGCAGGGACCAGAGCAGTCTCAATTTCCACCAAAGAGCAGACTAGTGCTGAATTTGGCTAGTTATGTCTCACTGTATCACATAAAGAAAGCCAGAAGTCAGTGATTCAATTTTGGTTCGTGGGTAAGTGGAGGCTGAGAGAGACTATTTGCATTTGATGGCTTGGCTGCATTGGGAGAAGAGAGTGCGATGGCATTTGTTAATAGTTGACTTGTTTTGCTGCATTTATGGCTTACAACGTCTGATATATCTATAGAAGAAGGTACTCTCTATCAAAACAGGGTGCTGGCTTAAGGCATGATCATACCCACACTTTGATGTAAATTCCCGGCGAATAGCTCTTTCATGCAGAAATGACAAGTTCACATGGCGAACTACATACGTACTGTACATTCTGGGGTATCAGATACCATGACATCTCTATACCAAGCCGAACCAATAAGCAGAATCATTCATTCATTTCGAATTTCCTTGATCTTTCACGGCTATATATGCCGACATCTGGTATGCGCGGTATGCAGCATGGCGTAAGCGCATACCAAACCTCACATTCCCATCAGAAACATGCGCACCAAGCTTTTCAAGCCGAGAGGAATGTATGAATTGTTTTTTCTTTGCGGGGAGAATAAAATGAGCAGCATCTTCTCTCAATTGCGATTTCCATCTTCTTCCTCCAAAAGTCAAGATGAAGTTCTCCTCTGTCTTGCTCGCAGTCTTTGCCCTTGTTTCGTCAGGTCTGGCTGATAAGACTTGCACTCCTAGCTTTGACTATTGCTCGGATATTCTGATTAAGTCTAAGGGTGGGTTATAGTCAATTTGATTTCACCCTTCTAGTCTGGCACAGGCCCGCTAACTGACCATTTACAGGCTTCACCGAAGCCGACCTTAAGGATGTACTGAAGGGCAGTGACTTGGAGAACGAGGATATCAAGAATGTTCTCTTCCACTGCAAGAACCCCGGTATCGTTGGCCATCCCAAGCTTTGCAAGAGTGGATGCAAGGACTCGTCCCAGGAGGGCAGCCACAAGTGTGATGGGTAAGTTTCAGATATCTTCCATGAGAATACAATTCAATGGTCTAACATCACGTTATAGCTAAATCCTCTACTATCACAAGGTACACATATCATCAGAATACACTGTATCTAAATCAATCATTGAAACTATCTCTCTATTACCGTAAAGTAGCTTGAACTTCCGTACTGTAGTAAAGCCCCTAGCCTACCACTCAATCTCACCCCCTTCATACTGATTATTTCCCGAAGCATTCTCCCAACCTGGGACGTGGATATTAAGGAATTTACCATTTTGTGCGGGCCGAGCCTTGAGCACTATATCAACCACTTTCTCCGCGCCAATCTCAACCGGCAAATCCGCCCTTGAACCCCCAAGATCAGTTTGCAGCCACTAAGATACGTCAATAAAAATTTCCTCTCTATCTCCCTTTATCAAAGACTTACACCAGGACTGACGAGCAGAAACGTAAATCCCTCAGAAGCAAATTGTTGCGCATACTGTACACTCAGCATATTCAACGCAGCCTTGGTAATCTTGTAAGCAGGCGTAAGCGATTGTTCGTAGATATGAGCTCGAGAGATAGACCCGAGAGTCGTCGAGCTGGTTCATTCCATCAGTTTTAAGTTCATCTTGACGAGCATTGAGTACCTCTCACATATTGATAACAGCTTTCTTCTCTCCACGACGCAACAAGGGCAGAAAAGCCCGCGTCACTTCATGTACACCAGTGACATTCAAATTGAAAATTTCATTCAGATTGTCCCTTTGAATCTCATTAGCAAGGTCCAGAGCATCTGAGTAGTAAGCCATTCAAGTCACGGGGACACTTACATCCCAACAACCCCAGCATTATTCCAATCCAACGTGCCCGCATTGTTAATCAAATAATCCAATCCTTTCCCCTGTAACTTCTTCTCAACCAATCGACTCGCTTCCTGAACACTCGTTTGACTAGTAACATCCAAATTGACGAATTCAACGCGTCCGGAAGATTGACCAATGAGTTCCTTTAATTGCGGAGAATTATCCTGCCGAGCGGTCGCGAAGATAGTTCCCACTTGGCCGTTGGGTAGAGATGCGAGTCTTTTTGCGAGGGCTAGTCCTAGACCGCGAGAAGAGCCGGTGATGAGGAATGAGGCCATGATTGTGATATATGATTTGGGATGAGGGAGAGTGGTTAAGTTGTGGTGTTTGTTAGTTGAAGTTGAAGTTGAAGTTAGGTTATTTGACTAATTCCGTTAAATCCGGTGGTTATTAATATGGGATTATGGAATTACTAAGTATAAAGTTGAGAATGATGATAATAATTCTATCGATGAGAGGATACTCTTAAAGTATCTCTATTTCTAGCCTGGTAATGTTCTATATTACAATGTTACTTCAAATTGAATGAATAATTATGGATCCGCTCTGGGGTATACTAGGAATATCTGCTTCAAGGTTGATCACATTCAATTCAGGTCTAATGATACATATATTAAAGAGATTGTCCGCTCAATCTTCCGGCGGGGGTGAAGTAAAAATAATATCCTCAAACCAATTTCCAAAAGGAAGTGGAAAAGAGAACGGCGCACCCATACCATCATGTAGAATTTGAGCAAATTCACCTTGGCAATCACTACTAGGTTGAGGATCATCTGTAGATTGACCAGCGAGATTTTCCACTGAGGCTCCTTTTTCCAAATTACTTGGCTGCAGATTACCCGGTCGAGTGTTATCATTTGAAGCAATATCAACCGAGTATCGCTTAAGAAGAGCCTCGAAAATCGGATAAGAAGATGCAATGATAGGAAACCGATCCTGTAGTTTATCCAGAATATTCATGCAGAAACGAGCTCGATTTTCTGAAATCATTCTCAAGCCTGGATTTCCGCCGCGGATATTTACAATGTGGATTGAAAGTGTGGATAGAACAGGGGCAATGCTGGTATACTTAGTATCTCTGCTTCAATTGTCTCTCGAAAATACTCACATAGTTGCTGCAGCTGAGTAAACTAGGTCTTTCAGGACGATGAATTCTAGAACATGGTAGATCTGAGTGCATATTTCGAATGTCGGGGTTCCTTGTCCTGTGTTGTGTGAGAATCTGGGATTACTTCGATGTAAAAGTAAACGGTATTGCCTGATATCATTAGCAACATACGCGCATTTTCTCTTTATTCCATGCACTCACTGGTAAAGAATATTCGTGATCATAGCCCAGGGACTACTGTCCGCCGTAATATTTTGGAAGTCTGCTGGTAAAGATGATGCCCACCGGGAAATCTGCTCGAGACAGACATCCTGCGATTGAGCACTTGTTTCATCGAATTTAATGGTGTAGAATTGGTCCACTGGACTCAACCTCAGCATACTGCAACTTGCAAAATAAATTGCAGGGTGACTTGGATTGGACATACCAATGCGAGCCAACTGAACGGCATGAATGGCGAAGAGGTCTGCCTCGGGGAGAATCCTCCCAGGAGCTTCTATCTCCACGTCGGAAGATAAATCAAAGTCATCTTCTGATAGCGGCCTCACATTACACAGCCTTCCTTGAACACGGGGAGGGCGATCCAGCAGCATTGACAAATTTATGTCCATAGCCTGATCGAGTTAGCAACAGTATACAGGACTCAGAGACAGTAACAATTGACGAACATAAATCATCCACCATAGTCGTCGCCAGATTTTCCGATCCGCATCATTCATTCGGATGTATGTCTTCCTATCACAAAAAGATAAGCCAGATCCAAACGAGGCACACGCATAACTCACTCCTGATGCATCCCCAGTGCCTGCGCCATCCCCACAGAGATCCCAAGCCAATACCATGGATCCTTTGGTTCTAAAAGACCACTCCACCAATGACATATAAGAAAAGTACCCTGAATAGTGGCAACAGCATCCTTCTCATACCCAGCATCATACAGAGCTTTAGCTCTCCGATAAAACGTCAAACTAGCAAGGTATCGTGATGGGAACCCAGCTGCTGAGATGATCTCTTCCGAGCAGTAGGAAGTACCAGCAAGATAAACAGCATTCAAGAGGAGACGGGAAGTGGAATTATTCTCGAGAGAATGTATAAATCTAGATCGGTCGATCACGGGTAACGATGCCAGGGAATAATCAAAGTATGAATCGAGAAGGGCTCTGCTGGTCTCTTGTGATGGGACTTCGAATGCACCTTCGAGTCGAAGTCTTTCGGTGGTGTATGTCTTGATTCGGTCGAGTTCTTGCGTGGTTGAGGGACCCAATCTGTTTAACATTGCTGCTTGGAGTCGATCTTCAAGAGGGTGGATATCAGCCGTCCCTCGGAATGGGTTTCCAAATTGTTGAATCAGGTAATTGAGATTCGATGCATCGCCCACATAAGGCGTGATTCCGCTCGGGTTTAGTGCTGGGAAACAGGGTTCCTGCTGGTAGTTTTGGTTCTGGTGGTGGTATTGTTGGTATTGATGCTGCTGATATTGGTACTGCTGTGGGTATCTTCGGTCTCTTGCCCCCGGCAATTGAATTTGCGAAGATGGAAGAGGCTCCTTTCTCCTCCTAGACGACATTAGCTCCACTGCAACTCAGACCTGTCTTCATAAGAGACATACCTTCCTCGACGTGAGATGAAGGGTTCACAATGACGTCCGGCAAGGCGACAATTCGAACAAGCAGTCCCTTCCTCGCGATCACATTTCACCCGACGGCCATGACAAGCTTGACAAGCCACCTTGACCGGCATTGATCGTATAAGTATAGATCTATAGATCTAGATCTAGAGTTATATCTAAATATAGATTCAAATGTTTGTTTGTGCTTGAAGTTTGTCGAATTCGGCAGGTGCGACAAGTTGAAATCGGCGAAGTCGAGGAAAGCGCAACCTGCCAACCTCGCCGACTTCGCTGCGTTCTGATTGGTCCATTTTTACTGTACGACCGCACCTTCTTCACTTTTCACTTCTTCGCTTCTTTTTTTATCAAAACTTCTCTGCTTCTCCTCTATTGCAGTTCTCTTCTATCAGTCTCTTTATTTTGTTCTATCTGCTGGTCTCTACTCTACTGTCAGAAAGATGCTCTCGCTGAGATCTCTTCTCTATCGACCAACTCTCCCTTGGCAGACCTCTCTTTTACCAGCAGTATCACCACAGATACGCTCTCAGCACAAGCTGACAAGGCCAAAGCCAACCTCTTTATCAGTGCCATCAGATGGAATCAAAGATGGAGCAGCCGGTTACTTATTGTACGATATTCCGCTTGAACATCCTCAGCTTCCATTCTAACTCCACCGGCTATCTCACAGGACTAAAGTCGATCAACTCATCAACTGGGAAAGACAAGGCTCTCTATGGCCACTGGCATTTGGACTTGCATGCTGTGGAGTTGAAATGATGAGCGCTTCAATGCCACGCTACGATCAAGATCGACTCGGTATCATTTTTCGAGCCTCACCCCGACAAGCAGATGTGATGATCGTTGCGGGAACAGTCACCAACAAGATGGGTCCTGCTCTACGACTTCTCTACGACCAAATGCCTGACCCGAAGTGGGTTATTAGTATGGGGAGCTGTGCCAATGGAGGTGGCTATTATCATTACAGCTACAGTGTTGTACGTGGTGTGGATCGTCTCGTACCTGTTGACATTTACGTTCCTGGCTGTCCTCCCACTCCAGAAGCACTCCTCTATGGAATTTTCTTGATTCAGAAGAAGATGCGCAGGACACAGACTACGAGGATGTGGTACAGGCGTTGATCAAGCTGTCGATTTTGATTCTGCTTTGCAACTTCCCGGGGTTCAACCGTGTCTGGCTTACTTCTCTCAGCAGCTGTCCCTACATCAGCGGAATTTACAGGGAGTCTGAACTCGTATTATCGAAAATTTCAGTTATTTTATTTGGGAATCAGTGACGAATGGACTGCAGTTGTTGAGACTTATCGAGTCTCGTGTTATGCAGTCAGTTCCGTTACTGGCTCTATGTACTTCAAGAAAAAAAGTAGGACTCGTGAGTCTTAACTGGATTGAAGCGTTCATTGTGAATACATCAATCTGCATCATCTAATCAGCTTAGATTAGTACATTCGGGGGATACAACTGTGCCTCGAACATATGGGATTCATCCCGACCCTCTATGGGGATTGCGTCTCATCTTCGCAAACTCCTCCTTACGCTTCGTCGGATAAATCACTCTCAGCAATATTTTTTTTTCTTAAGAAATCTGGATTTGAATGTATTTGTGACGGCCGACCATTCGAAGTCTTGATATACCACACGCGCAAGTAACGAGTTCTTAGTATTCTGGTCCAAGGAATTTCGCTCTTTTTCGCGATATCTCGAAAGATCCACCAAGGACTTACGTAGTATGAAGCTCATATATGAAAGAATCTCTATATCTAATCCATATAGATAAAGCTGATATATTAGTTCTAATCCATTAGCTTACTCTATATTAAAGAATGTACCGAAATAACTTCTTATAAGCAGTCCCCAACTTATACTCTTTCAGCCGCATCATGAACCCCCCGTTCTTCCATCGGAATACTCTCAACATCACGTTCAGCATACCCACTATCATGAGCAGCACGGTACTCCGTCTCAACACCATTCGCATTCCCCTGCTCAGCCTTCGACACATAAGACCAGGAATCAACACCCACCGAACTAGGAAATCCAATTCCCCGAATAAAAGCTCGACGACGAGCTCGCGGTCCCCAAGCCCATCCAGCTCCACGTTGAATAGGCATATGATACATACGGAATCCAATGTACGCAAATACTATACCCAATGCAGAGCCAAAAATGACGTCAAAGCCATGGTGTCGACAATCAGCCCAGCGCGAAGCGGCAATAAATGAAGCTGTTGCGATGGGAACGAGGGCAAAAATCATCATTAGAACGGGCGGCGCTGCACCGCGTGTTCGTACTGATGTACGATCATCAGAGTAGTTCTGGCCTTCTGTTGGGAAATATGATAAATATGGGAATCCCACGGAGAACTTTGCGCAGAACCATAGCGTCAAATAAGCCAGTCCCGAGAAAGCAACTAAATCGCAAACATCAGTATATTTCCAAATCACCCAAGCTGTTGTATTTCAAGCTTACAGGAAGAGTGGCCGGAAGGAAAAGACGAAAATCCATCTACTTTCAACCGATCAGATTGATCCTGACAGATTTCCCACGAGACAATGAGAGGTGCCCCAGCAACACCAAGCCCACCAACAAGATTCTCCTCGATGGCGTTTAGATTCGGATTACATCTTGCAAGTAAATCCGGTCTAGGTTTACCGACAAGATCCTTCAATCCCTGCGTTGCCATCCAACACCCAGCCAGCGAAACAGCAAGTCCCATCCACCCAGCATTCCACTCCCAAACCCTTCGGCGCAGAATCTGTGATACTGAAGGACGGGCACCGCCTTCCGTCGCTGATCCGGGGACTATGAGTAGTGCTCCAAGAAGTATTATCACGGCGGGAGCCATGAGGCCTGTTAAGACGAGAGTTGAGTTCGAAACGGTCTCTTTCTCTTTGTAGGGGAAGGAAATTGTTGGATCGGTGAGATCGAAGGGGTGTTGATTTGGGTCGAGTTTGGAGAATCCATATCCAATTAGTGCGATTCCACTGTACAAGAATTAGCTGTTCAATGTTTCAAAGTTGAAGTTCTGGGCGATTAGAGCGACGTACATGATAAAGATCCAATCAATTGCGTAGGATATAACCAAGAGTTTAGATATCCGCGCTAGCAGATCTTGTAGAGGCATTTGCATTGTCGCGTTCTATACGTATAACAGTATACAGTACGGATTCAGCATTGAGTACTCCGTAATTGTTAGGGAATTGAATGACAGGGATGTAGGGCGAGTTGTGATGAGGTGGTGGCGTGTGGCGCGTGCGCGATGTAATCACGAACCCTAGGTGGGTCTTGCGACGAGTCACAAATACTTGAGGGATGGCCAAGGGGGATGAATTGTTAGTTTAGCTGGGGTATAGAGGACTTAAATGAAGAGGAGAGTTGAAAGAAATAGCAGACATAATGGATGATGATGATTTCATGGGATAATCAGGGGGCCAAGCGCCAGGTGAGTGGCTGAGCGCAAATCAGATTCCTAATACGGTAAAGAGAGGAGTATATACTTTGCACTTCTTTATTTGATATATGGTTGCCTTGGGTATTTAAGATTTGCTGTACTTTACATAGTGATTTGGTCTATTCAGAACAAAACTACAGATGGGCTGTGCTTGACACTATTTTACTTTGAGTATGGTGGTCTGGCCTTCAATGCTTATCTTGTGTCAACAGGTATATGTAGTACTATGTACATACCTGGGAGCATTTAGTATCAATTGGATATCTAGGTGCTGGCATTAGCTTCCATGGTTTATATTAAGTGTTTTTCTCACAAAAAAAAAATATGTCTTGGTGGAGGTTGAAGTTCACAGATTGTACCAAGAAGAGCTAAACGCCGCGGTGTAACAAGGACTATTGACACTTGCATTCAAGAATCGAGGCATTGCACAACTTGAATATATTCAATAATCTGATAGTTTGAAAATATGCAACAGTATGCTTAGTTGAATTTGGGATTAAGTCAAAAATTTGATGTTTCGCGAGTCGTGGATATTACACCATTCAGATTGTGGGAAGATCATGGTGGTGGTGTGTACTGGATATATATACCACTGCATTGTGTCTTCATAAACAATTACACTAGTTGTTTATGAGTAGTGTACTCGACGTGTGATTTCCGGCACTAAGCCACATTGACATGAATATTAATTTTATTTGAACTCTCAATACTTCCAATCTGGATAATTAGAGATAAGTACTTCAACGTGGTGCACTGATAATCGCATTCTGCAGCACCAGATATGGACTATTCATACATCTGATGCAATCAATGCATTCTAGAGTGAATGTGATTTATAATGCCAAGATCTGAGCCATCCTTCATCAAATGGGGCTTGTGGTTTAGTGGTATAATACTCCCTTAGCATGGGAGTGGTCCGGGGTTCGATTCCCCGCGAGTCCATTTTTTTGCTTTCATTCTTTATTTCCATGCCCTTACTCTTTTTTT